>Ga0209654_1000546_pt1 | contig 35698 bp, 48 predicted proteins | sample SaaInl1SG_22_DNA_FD_184646 | JGI IMG/M metagenome (GOLD analysis project Ga0209654, IMG submission 184646) | Marine microbial communities from expanding oxygen minimum zones in the Saanich Inlet - ESP_161SG_22_DNA (SPAdes) (version 2) | ecosystem: Environmental > Aquatic > Marine > Intertidal... | reverse complement strand
ATCGTGTGAAGTTTTACATCAATGGATCTAGGCTTACGGCTGTTACCGATAACATCTCAACATACATTTCACAAAATACAGACTATGGCGTAAATAACACATCGGAACACAACATCGGCCAGAGTGCTTATGCCAATAATTTCAGATATGACGGCTACATGGCCGAAGTCTTCTTCATTGACGGTACAGCCCATGACGCTGACGCTTTCGGTGAAACGCTCAACGGTGTGTGGGTTCCGAAGAACATTACATCTGCTGATTTTGACTTTGATAATAACAACAGTTTTCACCTGACGTTCCAAGACGATACAGAGGTTGAGGCGTTCAATACTGTTCTGTATCGGGGTAATGGGGCTACACAATCAATCACTGGTATGGGCTTTCAGCCTGACTTGGTGTGGTTAAAAGAACGTACTAGTACATCATCACATCAGCTTCACGATGCAGTTCGTGGTGCAGGTACAGCGTTATTTAGTAACTCAACAAACAGTGAAGACACATCTTCAAATTACTTGAACGCTTTTGATTCAGATGGGTTTAGCGTTGGTAGTTCAGGTGGTGTAAACGAGTCTGGGCAAACATACGTTGCATGGGGATGGAAAGCAGGTGGCACACCTACCGTTGATAACTCAGCAGGTGCAGGGAATGTTCCAACAGCAGGTAGTGTCAAGATTGATGGCGTTAACTCTACGTCTGCACTAGCGGGTACTATCCCTGCCACAAGAATTTCTGCGAGTGACACCTATGGCTTCTCGATTGTTTCTTTTACGTCAAACGGTAATGCCGGACAAACAATTGCCCATGGGCTTGACGTTGCTCCAAAAATGGTCATAGCAAAAAACAGAGCAACAGGTCTTTGGTGGGTTTACCATTACAGCATGGGCAACGCTAAATATTTGGAGCTTAGTGAAGTAAATCAAGCGCAAAATGCTACAAATCTTTGGTCTAGTACACACCCAAGTTCAACTGTTGTTTATAGCGGATTAAATTCGTTAGCCCCGACAAGTGGGGATAAAATAATAATGTACTGTTGGGCAGAGAAGTCTGGCTACTCTAAGTTTGGGTCTTACGAAGGTAATGGTGGGTCATCTGATATAACTATTACTTGCGGATTTAAACCTGCATTAGTTATGGCTCGCTGTATAGACTCAGCCGCTAAGTGGAATGTTTTTGATAACACACGAGATACATCCCCAGTAAATAGCACAGTTTTATATTGGGACGATACTAATACAGAAGGCACTGGTGGTTCAGACGAAATAACTTTTGAATCTAATGGCTTTAAGATTTCCGGCAGTGGTGCAGGAACAAACGCAAATAATCAAACGCACATCTATGCCGCCTTTGCAGACACAAGAGAAGCGGCCTTCTGGTTAGATCAGTCTGGTAATGACAACGATTGGCAACCAGTCAACCTAGACCATAACGATACCGTTGCAGACAGTCCGACAAATAATTTCTGTACTCTGAATCCAATTTGGCAGAGTAGTGGAAACCAAGGTGCGCCAAGCGAAGGTAACTTACAAGCTAATTCATCTGGTGAATTAAGCACGTTTGAGATACCAAAGTCTGGCAAGTGGTATTGGGAAGTTAATGTTTCTAGTGCAAATGGATACACCGCTGTCGGCTTTACAAACTACACATATAGCCAGTATTTGCGTTGGAATGTTGCATATGGTAGTTGGACAAATGCTAGTGCAGGTACTTTAAACGCAGGTAACCAAACTGCTCAAACGAATTGTATTGTTATGTTTGCGTTTGATGCGGATAACCAAAAGTTTTGGATGGGTGTTAATGGCGATTGGTTCGATTCAGGAAATCCCGCAACAGGAGCTAATTCAACTCTGGACTTGGCCGCAAGCACAACAGGTTATTGGTTTACAGAACACAATCTGTTTAACGGCGGAACAATGCTCTACGACTTTGGCCAATCTGGTTTCACCTACACGCCGCCCACAGACTACCTCGCAATGAGCACAGCCAACCTACCTGATCCGGTGATTGATCCTGCACAGGGAAGCAGTCCTGCGGATTACTTTAATACGGTGTTGTATCCGGGTAATGGAACTACTAACGCAATTACAGGTGTGGGATTCCAACCATCGTTAATATGGACAAAATCAAGAAGTGCAACTTATGATCATTTCTTAACTGACGAATTAATTCATAACGACTACTTACGCCCAAACAAAACTAATGCCGCTAGTACAGGTGTTTTTGCATCAATAGATTCTGACGGATTTACTATATCTGGTAATAGCGGAAACAATACTTCTGGAGCAAGTGCAGTTGCATGGTGTTGGAAAGCCAACGGCTCTGGTGTATCCAACACAGATGGGGATTTTGCAGTTACAGTCAGTGCGAATACAAAGTCTGGGTTTAGTATTGTAGACTTAACTGATCCAGATACCGGGGCTTCATACGAGGTTGGACACGGACTTGATAGCCCACCAGAAATGTTTTTTATCAAAAAGACAAACACGACATCTGACTGGTCTGTCTATCATAAAGACGTAGGTAATGACAAGAGACTTGTTTTAAATGATACGGGCGGACAATCAGGATCAAGCAGTGTTTATTTTGGTAGCACTACACCAACATTAGATGTCGTAACGATTGGATCAGGTCTTTCAACAGGTGATGACTGGATCATGTATTGCTTCCACGGTGTCGAAGGCTTCAGCAAGTTCGGGTCATACGTTGCCAACGGTAGTTCAAATGGCCCATTTGTGTACACAGGGTTTAGACCTTCATTCGTTGTCGTCAAGTCTTCAAGTTATGGTAATTCAGAAACTAATTGGGCTATGTATGATGATGCTAGAGGTTACAACGAAGACAATCCGCAATTATTTGCAAATCGGTCTTGGATTGAAGGTCAAAGAGATGACAATGGCGGGGCTGATATTGCACAGATCGACTTGTTATCTAACGGGTTTAAGTTGCGTGATTCATTTTTTTCGACTAATGGATCATCTGGGCAAACATACATCTACATGGCATTTGCCGAAAACCCATTCAAGTATTCAAATGCGAGGTAACAACTAATGTGGACTTATCTATCTAAAGTCATCAGGGTCGGCAGAGGTTGGACTGATGCCGAAGGTGTTAAACATCCTGCAACGTGGAATCGTTGGACAGACGCAGAAAAAACTGCACACGGTCTAGTCTGGGACGCATCGTTACAGCCTGTACCATTCGACAATCGTTTCTACTGGTCAGCAGGTAATGCTAAGAACATCGCTGATGTGAATGAGGTTGATGAAGACGGTGATCCTATCCTTGATGAAGATGGGAATCAGGTGGTGACCAAAGGACTCAAGAGCAACGCCATTGCACAGACTAAGACGACAGCAGGATCACTCCTAGCTCCAACAGACTGGATGGTAGTGCGTAAGGCTGAGACAGATGTTGCTATCCCTGCTGATGTTCTAACCTACCGTCAGGCTGTCCGTACTGCCTCAGAAGCGATTGAGACAGCCATTGCAGGTGCTACTACTCATGAAGCGTTTATGGCTCTGTATGCCACTCCTGTGGACTCTGATGGTAATCCAACAGGTAATGCTCCTATTAACGATTGGCCTGAAGCGTAAGGGTAGGATGTGAAAGAGATGGCAACAGAAAGCACTAAGACACTTGTAGATGGTTTAAGTGTAGTAACCGTGGTAGGAACGATTGGTGAACTGTTGCCTCCGATGGCGGCGTTGTTTACATTGGTATGGACAGCAATCAGGATCTACGAGACTAAAACAGTACAGAGGTTATTGGGCAAGGATAGCCCCGATGATAGCTGAACTAGCCGCCGCTAATGCCGCCTTTGGTGTCATCAAAGAAGCGATAGCCAACGGTAAGCAACTCTATGAAGCAGGTGATGCACTAGCAGACTACTTTGGCTTTAAAGCAGAACTACAAAAGAAGGCACACGAACACGGATACAAGTCCGATATGCAAGCCTTCCAAGCGGCAGAACAGCTTAAAGAATATGAAGCCACTCTGAAACAAATGATGATATGGCAGGGCAGAGCAGGACTATGGGAGGACTGGTTAGCCTTCCAGAAACAAATGAAGGACAGTAGAGACAGTGCTGAACGTGAAGAGAAGGCCAAGAAAGCTAAACGTAAGAAACAAATTACTGATTGGTGCATTGGGATTGGTCTGGGCATTAGCGTTCTCTCAGCCGTTGGTTTGGTAATCTACATCTTCTACTGGTTAAGTAAACAAGGATAATCGTAATGTGGCTACTATTCGCAATACTTATTCAAACTGACGGCTACGCTGTCTATCCTCAAGGCCCATTCGCAACAATGGATCAGTGCTTTGAAGCCCGTGAGTATTTTATGGCAACAGCACCACAGCCTAAGATCAACTACGATGCGATCTGCATACAGACGGATGTCACAGGTAATGCCACATGATTGGATTAGTCACAGCTATCACGAACTTGGCCGGTACATGGGTCAGTGCCAAGGCGGAATCAACCAAGGCCACCGCAGAGGCCAAAGCCACCGCACTGAAAACAGCGGCGCAGTCCACAGCGGATTGGGAACGCATCATGGCCGAAGCATCCAAGAACTCGTGGAAAGACGAGTGGTTAACGATAGTGTTCAGCATTCCTCTGATTCTTGTCTTTATACCAAGCATGGTAGGACATATACAACAGGGATTCGACGCATTGGCAACTTTGCCGATTTGGTATCATGAGATTCTCATGGTAATTGTTTTAGCCTCATTCGGTGTCAAAGCCGGTAAAGGCGTTATGGAGATGTTAAAGAAATGATGTACGGTAAAAAGAAAACAACTAAAGCCTTTAAGACCTGTGCAGGTTGTAAGACTAAAGCTAAATGTAAAGCCGCAGGTAAATGTTTAGGCAAGGCTAAGAAGTAATGTCTAAAGGACTCTACGCTAACATTCACGCTAAACGCAGACGGATTGCCAGAGGCTCTAAAGAACGTATGCGTCAACCCGGAAGCAAAGGTGCTCCAACAGCGTCTGCTTTCCGCAAAGCCGCTAGAACAGCGAAGAAGAAGAAATGATTAAGAAAACCTACGGTGCTGTACTGACAGGCACTTCACAGACTGTGTACACTGTACCGGCAGGTAAAAGCGCACAGTGGGTGTTAATGTACATTACCAACACCAGTGGCTCTAATGGCAATGTCGAGGTTGATTATTATAGTGCGGCACAAGACTCTACATTTTCTGTCCTTGAAGGTTACACGGTAACAGGTAAAGATTTTCTTCAAATTGGTGGAACAATCAATTCTTTTATTATGATGCGTGAAGGTGACAGTATCTCTGCATTTGCTACGCAACAAATGACAATGCTTGTGTCGTTGATTGAAGAAAACAACATAATCCAAGGAGGCTAAATGCCTAAGTCTAAAGACCCTAAGCTAGCCAGAGCAGGTGTCAGTGCTTACAACAAGCCTAAGCGCACTCCGGGTGGATCTAAGAAGTTTGTTGTTGTTGCCAAAGAAGGTGATCAAACAAAGACAATTCGTTTCGGTGATCCTAACATGACAATCAAGAAAGATCAACCTGCAAGACGTAAAAGTTTTAGGGCCAGACACAAATGTGACACCAGTCCTCCTAGTAAACTGACAGCACGTTATTGGTCTTGTAAGAAGTGGTGATATAAATGGGATGGTTTAACTGGGTTCCTAAGCCGATTAAACGAACGGTAAAAACTGTTAAGAAAGTCGTAGTTGATGGTGTAGAAAAAGTAGCTGATGACTTCTTAGGCATTGATGACTCCGGCGGTATTGTAGGTTCTGTATCTAAGATCGGTGAGAAGGTAGAAGATGGTCTACGAGAAGCCGTAGATGAACTTGATAAGATTGTAGAAAATCCTTATATACGGCTTGCTGTTTCTATTGCCTATCCTCCTGCCGCACCTTATCTCAACGCTTATGCTAAGTTAGACTCTGGTGAGAAACTTAATGCCGCTGACATTGCCGCACTAGCGGCTACAGCAGGTAAAGATTTTGGAGCCTTTGAAGCCGCTAACATTGACCCTGAAGTAGTTAATAATATCAAGAAAGGTGTTCAGGTAGCCACAGCAGAAAATCCCGGTGAGGCACTACTATTAACTTACGGTGCAGACATCGCCGCTGAGACAGGTTTAACAGAAGCCTTTGACACTCAAATAGCCGACACTTTTGGTCAAGATACTTTAGACGTTCTCAAGCAGAATGAAGACTACATTGTAGACTCTGCACGATACGCTACCGGAAACATTTCTGAAGAAGAGTTAGTCGCAAAGTACGGTGCAGGCGCTGTCGATTACGCTACATCTGGCACAGGTTTTGAAGAATACAGTAAGCAATTAAACGATGCTATTCAAGTAGCCACAGGTAATAAATCTGCTGAAGAAGTTTTTGCAAATACTTATGGCGAAGATATTGTCAATTATCTTGGTGCTGAGACACCTAATGAACGTGCACTTGGTTTAGGAGGCTTGACCACAGCAACACAGCTTGCAATGGGTAATGATCCACTTAAAGCGGCTTATGCAGGAACAAAACGTGCGTATGACGAAGGTGCTCGACTAGAAGACTTGACATTTACAACAAATGAAATAGCCGGTTTAGATTTTAATCTTAATGACATTATCCCTGATTTAGGAATTAACTTTGATCAATTAAAAGGTCAAGGATACGACTTACCTAGTCTTGCTAATCTCGATGTCAATTTAAATCTTCTAGACATTCAAGCCCCAGATATTTTAACTCCTGACTTTAATTTACCGGAGGTTGCAGATTTAGGCCTTGACTTAGGCACAGTAAACTTTGAAGGCTACACAGCCGGTGATCTAGGTGTTGATATCGGTGACTTAGAAGGTTTAAACATTGATGTAGGTCAATTAAACATTGATGCAGAACTCAGAGCTTTGTTACTTGCAAGAGCCAAGGAAGGTGTTCCCGGTGAATTGACAACTAAAGACGATGAAGTTGTTGCTTCTTTAGAGTCTCCGTTTGATTTACCAGACGAAGAACCATTATTTTCTCGTGAAGTTCTAGCAAGGACTTCTCAATTAGTCTAATTTGTGGTATACTATAGTTATGACATATTTACAACTAGTTAATGCAGTTTTACGAAAACTCCGTGAGGATGAAGTCGCTACCACAAGTGATAGTGATTATTCTCGATTGATCGGAGATTTTGTCAATGACGCTAAACGTCTGGTAGAAGATACTTGGGACTGGACAGGATTACGTCATACCTACAGTATTACAACCACTGCAGGTGATGGTCTTTATTCGCTTGCTGATTTCGGTACACGATCTAAAATTCTGTACGTCCATAATGAAACACGAAATACTGAAGTATTAAGAGATTCGTTACAGAATATTCGACGAGCTAATCTTTCTTCTAATTCTCAATCTGGCCCTATTTTAAGCTATGCGATTGATGGATTAGATGTGAATGGAGATGCTCAAATTCGTTTATATCGTACTCCAGATTCTATTGAAACACTGAGTGTGTACGCAGTACGCAGGACTGACGATTTAACATCAGATTCTTCAGAAGTCTCAGTACCTACCTCTCCTATTGTTCAATGGGCATATTCTTATGCTCTGCGTGAGCGTGGCGAGACTGGAGGACAATCAGCTTCTGAGCAAGCAATTTTTGCACAACAAGAACTTTCTAATGCTGTGGCTTTTGACGCAGGATTAAGCCCTGATGAGACTATCTGGACGACAGTTTAATGGCTAAAGAGCTACAAAGTATTGCAATTCAGGCTCCGGGCTTTTATGGATTGAATACACAGGATTCTCCAACCGCACTGTCTGAACAGTTTGCATTGGTTGCGGATAATTGTGTGATTGACCAATTCGGACGTATCGGTGCTCGCAAAGGATGGGATTACGAGACAACAGCCAACACTGACTCAATTGTCCATATCTCTGAATTTATTAAATTAGATGGTAGCACAGAAATTATTAGTGCATCCGCTAATTATATATACAAAGGCACTACTACCTTAACCGATATTACTCCGGGTTCTTATACCGTCTCTGATGGCTTGTTTGATGCCGCTACCTTAAATGGGTTTCATTTTCTATTCAGAGAAGGCGAAGACCCTATTTATTATGATGGTACAACATGCGATGAAGTCTCAGCACATGCTGATTACTCAGGTACAGTGCCTCAAGGAAATATTGTACAATCTGGTTTAGGCCGATTATGGGTTGCTAGAACAGATACAGATAATACAACAATATATTGGTCTGATCTCTTAACAGGTTTTAAATGGGACACAGGATCTTCAGGATCAATTGATGTTTCTAAAGTATGGCCTGATGGTTCAGATGAGATTGTTGCTATTGCTGTTCATAACGGTATTTTAGCAATCTTTGGTAAACGTCAGATTTTGTTGTACACCGGTGCTCAAGATCCTGCCACAATGGAACTCACTGATACTGTTGTTGGAATAGGATGTATTGCAAGAGATTCGGTGCAAGTCTCAGGAACAGATTTAATATTTCTTTCTGATGCAGGTGTTCGTAGCCTTAAAAGAACAATTCAAGAGAAATCAGCGCCTATCACTGATATTAGTAAAAATGTCAGAACTGAGTTGACTTCTTTTGTCTCTAGCGAGGCTCAGGAAATCTTTTCTGTATATTCTCCTGAAGAAGCTTTTTACTTATTACACTTGCCTACAACAGGTATTACTTATTGTTTTGATATGCGCACCCCGTTGCAAGACGGTGCTCATCGTGTAACGCAATGGAAAGCTATTCAGCCTCAAGCATTATGTCGGACTAGGGCCGGTGTTTTGTTATTAGGCAAGTCCCAAGGAATTGCTAAATACGATGGATATCAAGACAATGGTGGTAAATACCAAATGTCATATTTTACAAACTATATTGACTTTGGCGCTCCATCAAATCTAAAACTTTTGAAAAATCTAAAAATTACAATTATTGGTGGATCATCCACTCAAGCCACATTGAACTGGGGTTATGATTACGCCTATGGCTACAAAAAGAAAACATTTATTTTGTCTACGCAAATCATTGCTGAGTATAACATAGCTGAATATAACATCGGTGAATTTAATGCAGGTGTTCTTGTAAATCGTCCTACTGTAAACGCCAGTGGCGGCGGGCAAGTAGTTCAGCTTGGTATTGAAGCGAATGTAGACGGATCACCGGTATCAATCCAAAGATTGACTGCTCAAGCAATTGTAGGAAGGACAATTTAATGACAGACTATACGAAAATCACGGACTTTGCTAGTAAGGATTCCTTGAACTCAGGTAACCCTGCAAAGATCATTAAGGGCACTGAAATTGATGCTGAATTTGAATCTATTCAGACTCACATTGAAACTAAATCGGATGCCTCATCTCCGACATTTACTGGAACGCTGAGTGCGGAAATCATTACAGCCTCCGGTACATTGACTGCTAATTTAATTGATGGTGGAACTTACTAATGGCTTACACAATTCCCGGAACAGGTATATCTATTGATTTAGGAGATGCTGTTGGAGCCGTAGGAGAAGTTGGAGCCGCATTACTTCCCTATACTCTTACAGCAGATCAGATTTCTAAACTGGAGCAAATGGGGACAACCCTAAAGAGCGAAGCAGGAAGTATTGGTACAGAAGCGGCAGGTGCGGCGGCATTTAAACCTGTAACAATTGCATCTAGCACCGGAGGCAGTTTAGGTTTTACTCCGACTATGGGTGCGGACGGTGAGGCAACAGGAGCTTACGGGCTAGATTACACTTTAGGAGCCGATGAGCAAGCGATTATGTCGGGTTTGCTTGGGCAGGCTAAAACAGCCGCTACCGGATACACTCCAACATCAGCCTCTGATTTATATTCCATGATTCAAGGCATGCGTGATCCTGAGACTACAAGAGCTAGACAGGAAATGGAAGCTCGTTTAGCCGCCCAAGGACGTTTAGGAACCCGTACAAGTATGTTCGGAGGAACTCCAGAAGCTCTGGCTATGGAAAAAGCTATTCAGGAACAACAATCCAAAGACATTTTATCGGCTTTAACCACTGCACCAGAACTAGATAAAGCTAATTTAGCAAATATTGCAGGGATGCTTGGAGTGGCTTATGCACCTCAGCAAGAACTCAAAGGATTATTTGATCCTGCAATTCAGATGTCTAATATTCTACAGTCTGCAGGTATTGCTGAATCTGAAGCAATGTATAAGTCAGGTATGGCAGGACTTGAAGCAGGTGCAACGGCTTCTTCATCAGCCTCTAATCTTGAGGCGGCAAGGACTCGTGCATTGGGTGATGCATTATCTGGATTCTTCCAATCACAAGGCAAAGATGATTCTAGCTATCAACAACTTCTTAATGCATTGGGTTTAGGTAGTAGTTCTCCGGGAGATTCATCATCATTGTCAGATCAAGATTTCTTTGATCTGTATGGTTACTTTAGAGATGAGATGGCATAATGGCACAGCAACAACCTTCAATGATTTTAAGCATGCTCAAAACACCTCAACAGGTTCGTCAAGAGCAATTAGCAAAGCTCCGTGAAAAGTCTTTGGCTCAAGCATCGCTTCTTGCACAGCCTGTTGCCGGTGCTCAGACAGCTTTACCGGGACTCTTACGTAATTACGCCGCAGGAATCGCCGCAGAAATACCAACAGATATTGCAAAGGCCACCAGAGGCATCACAAGAGGCGTAGGCGGCATGTTAGGTGCGGCAGGCTATGGTGAGGCCGGTAAAGCCATTGCAGGCGCTACAGTGGCTCCTGAAGAGCGTTTAGCGGCTACTAGACAGCGTATGCTTAGTGGACAAGACACAACAGACTCAACAAAATTAATGCAGATTGCAAAGCAACTCTCTGCGGCAGGTGATCAACAAGGCGCTCAGATTTTAACACAGCAAGCAATGCAACTAGATAGTGCGGCGGCTCAAAGAGCACTGGTACAGGCACAAGCAGAGCAGGCGAGTGCAAAGGCTAAAGAATCAACGGCATCTGCGGACCTAAACAGGGAAAGGGCTAGACAATTAAAAGAGTTGTTCCCGCTTGAAAAAATTAGTAAACAAAACGCAAATAGAGCGCAACTCTCTGGTATTCGTCTTGACACTGCTAAAATTAAACAGATTAATGATGGCATCACCACTGAAGAAGTTAAGCGGCGTTCTCTTGAGCAACAAATTGATGAGTCTGAAGCTAGAACGCAATTAGTTAATGAAGAACTTAGTCGTTATATTGATATGAGTCCTTCAGAGGTTCTGAAGTCTCAATTAGAGGCGGCAAAACTTGGTGTAGATATTGCTAAAACAGCCGGTGAAGTTACTTTGGATCAGGCTCGCATGGCTGATATAGGGCAGACTGACTTTACTCGTGAATTAGATAGACTTGTAGGAAGTGGTGAATATACAAAAGAAGAGGCCGCTAAGTTGTTGCAAAGCAGGCTTGAAACCAAGGCAGTACAAGGCAGTTTAGGACAGGCTGTTCGTACTGAGCAGGCTAAATCAATTATTACTAAAGCGTCTACCTATACGGAGCAGGCTCAAGGTTCTGCACAGCGCATGGATGTGGCTGAGTCAGGCTTAAACTATCTGAGAGATGCGGCAACAGGTAACTTCCGCACAACTGAAGAAGTTTTTAATAATGTTCTTGCGTCATTCGGACAGCAAAAGGCACTGAACTCTAAAGCCCAAAGTCAATTGTTAGATGTGGTTCTCAAAGGTGCGGCGCTAGATAAGGCACAGGCTTTGAAAGGTGCGTTGTCGGATCGAGACTTGGCATTCGTAGAGGCTTTAGCAGGATCTCGTGATCTTGGCCCTGCGGCATTGGCTACCTTATTACAAGAACAATACACAGAAGCTTATGTGCAATCTAAGGTAACTGAACAAATCGAACTGATTGTCGAGAATCTGCCTCCTAGTCAATTAGGAACATTCCGATTTGATACTGTTGTGAGTCAGCTTGAAAAAGCCTACAGAATTACAGGGCAAGAAGAGTTTGCCTCTAAAGTAGTAAAAATATTCCCTAACGGGATTACAAACTAAGGAGCATTTATGGCGGATCAAGCCCAACGCTTACTAGAAGCGCAGGAGATTTTTGATAAATATGGGATTCAAAATCCTTTAGCAAATGCTCCAACAGCAGGTGGCCCTATTATGCAACCACCGCAACCCCAAGCACCTACTCCAGTTCCAGAATTTAAGAGTCCATTAGAATTAATGGCCCCATATTTACCTATGACTGTTGAGATGGGTGGAATACTGGGCGGCGCTACTGAAGGTGCAAAACGCTTAAAGCCATTCGGTAAGCAAGCTCAAATGGCAGGGATGTTCTTTGGTGGTGCGACAGGCGCTGTATTAGGTGAAAGCGCTCGTCAGCTTATCCAAGAAGGCGAATTAGATCCTCTAAAAGCTATCAATGCAGGACTTGAATCCGGTCTTTGGTTTGGCATGGGTGAGTCTGTTGGTATGGGAATGAAAGTTGTCGCAGACGGTATCTCAAATATCCGTGCAGGCACTAGACCAACTGATCAACAGCTTGCCATGATTCAACAGCTTCAAAATGAATTAAAAGAATTTGGGTTAGAAACATTTGGTAAAAATCTTACGTTAACACCTGCGCAAATCTTTGGGCAAGGTGTGGAGCAAACTTTAGAGGCTATCGGTAAAGCAGGCTTTGGTGGAGAAACTCGCTTTAACGAACTCTACGAAAAGCAGGCTGACTTTGTTGTCAGCCGAATGAAATCTCTTGTTGGTCAACTGACAGGAAAGTCTCGTCAAGAAGTTGGTAAAGCCTTTCAAGAAACAATGGAAGAAGCTGACGCCGCTTTGACGAAATGGGCAGAGCCACAATATGCGACACTCGATGCAAAAGCCGCAGGCGCTAAAGTCAATATCGGTGCTACTGAAAAAGAACTTAAAAAGCGTATTGCAGGCGGTAAAGTAGGACGTACAGAAGGTTCGACACTTGATCCAAAAACTTTAGAAGTTTACAACTACGTCTTAGGTGCTAAGAAAGATAATACTTATCTAGGAATTTTCAATACCATTCGGAGAATCTCATCTGACTTGCGTACTGCACAAGGTATGACAGACCGTAATAAAGTCTATGAAAAAGCCTTACGTGACGCTAGAGAGCTTTTAGAGCAGGATCTAGAGCGTAGTGCTAAAGCTACATTTGCAGGAAACAAGAAGGCAATCTATGATGAATGGACAACCTTAAATCAACAGTATAAAAACTATAGTGAAACCTTAAATACTAAAACTCTTGCTAAACTATCAACAGAGGCTCCTGAATTTGTTGGAGAACAGATTGCTAAACAAGGTAATGTGACCGCTGTTGAAGAAGCATTTAAAGCGATTGACACTGCTGTTGAGCTTGGCGCTAAAACTGCTGATGACGCTAGACTCATTAAACAAGATCTGCAGGGCAATTACCTACGATCTTTACTCGAAACAGTCGAAACTAAAGAACAAGCTGTTGGAGCTTTAGCGCAACTGATGCGTCAGATTAAAAATTCTAAGCAGGGTGATACATTTACTGCGGTTCTTGATGATGCGCAAAGAGCAAAAGTTGTACGTTTCTTAGGATATGCCGATCATTTAGAATCAACATCATCTGGTGCATTTAGTCTTGTTGTTCGTGGTAGACAGGCAGGCTCATTAAACCAAGCAATCACTTCTATCGGTGGTGGTTCTGCTACAGCAGGTATTTTTGTTGACCCAACTATCTTTGTCGGTAGTTTAGCTATTTTAACGGCTCCAACATTCTTAGCCAAACGAGCTTTGAATCCAAAGACTGCTGATGCATTTTTAGATACTTTAAGGCCGATTGTTGATCGAGTCAAGAAGCCCGGATATCAGCTAACTAAATCTGATTTCTTGGCAGTAACTACAATGTTATCAGAAAACTTTGAATTTGTTGGTGATGAATTACCGCCTGAAATGTTTATCAAAGGATTAAAACCTAGACAGGCGGCAGAATACCAAGCTAATCGTGGTCAGATTATTGCTGAAACCGGTCAAGACATCGGTATCCTGCCTAACTAACTACTCAAAAGCCTCAAAGATATCTCCGATCATAATCTTAAAGAACGGAATATTAATCACAAAACCATCAAAGAAATAGACTTGGGCATCATTGATGTCCTCGTCTAATTTCCATCCTAATACTGGCTGTGATTGTACAGTCTCAGCCGATAATCCAAATACATGATGAAATCTAATTGCTATCATAATTCTACCCTATATAAGTGTTTTGCATTGCCTGATTGATTTGAAGTGGCTTTCTTAATTGCGTCCTGTTCATTTCTTGCGAGGTACTTTCCGATATATCGTTGTCCACAATAAACAGTATACATTACCATCCCCAATCATCTCCTTCCAAACCATGTGCATTGTAATCAGTGACTCGTTTCTCAAAGAAATTCGACATAGACGATCCACCTAGTATCTCTTCCATCCACGGCAGAGGATTCTCCTTAACCTTCCAATTGGTCTTGAGGCCAAGTTGCAGTAAACGTCTGTCTGCGAGGTAGCGAATGTACTGCTTGACATCTGCCGACGACAGACCTTCCAAGTCACCCATCTCATACGCAAGATCAATAACCTTGTCTTCAAGTTTGACTGCAGTACGGAACATTTCGTAAATATCTTTCTTAAACTCATCATTAACAATCCGTGGATGTTCTGCACAGAACTCTCTAAACAACTTTGCCATTCCTTCTGCATGTTGTGACTCATCTCGCACACTCCATTCGACAACAGTACACATCCCAGGCATCTTACCATATCTCTGGTAGTTCAAGAGCATTGCAAAGGCACTGAACAAACTCATACCTTCATTTAATACTGAACGTGCAATTGCAAGTGCTGTACCGCTTATAGAATTTACGTCTAATCCGGACATGAACTCCAGTTTTGCAGACATTTGATGATACTCTAGGAAAGTCGTGAACTCCTCTTCAGGAAGTCCAAGAGTGTCATTGAGAAGGGCGTATGCTCGTTGGTGGATGAACTCACGTGAAGCAAAGGCTGTGAGCATGGCTCTGATTTCATTGTTCTTGAACTTGGGAATGTAATACTCAAGATAGTTTGTTCCCACTGCCACGTCTGTTTGCGTAAATAACCGCAGGATCTGGGTGATATGGTTTTTCTCTGCTTGCGATAGTACATCTGACTTCCAGTGGTTAATGTCGGTTTGTAGCTCAAGCTCATCCTCAATCCAGTGGATGCGCTCATGCTCTGTGGCATAAGTCACCGCCCAAGGATAGCTGAATGGTTTGTATGTTACGTTACTCTCCAGTAGGGACATCTAAGCTCTCCAGTTCTGTTTGGTTCTGATATATTACGTTCATCAGATTGTTGTTGTGGTATTGTAGTCTTTCGATCTCGCTGTACGATTTTTGTAACACCGTAAAACAATCATTCAGTAATCGTCTGTTAAAAGGATCGGAGTCTTTAATTATACCCAGTCTTTCAATTAGATTGCTTATTTCTTCTTTCATCTTTGTCCTTCAATATCTGTACGATCACCTTCTCGTAATGCTTCTGTGCCTTGTCTAGCTTCCTCTTGGCATGAGCCTTCAGTAGTTTCAGATACAGCTTCTTTAAATTCATAGCCTTCCTCCTGATTCACAGCCATCTCAAGCAACCGCCGTAGACCAATACCGACTAACAGTTTAGTCGCATCTGGGTCTGTATCGACAACTAATGTTGCAGAGCCATCCTCATGCTCAACGTAGTCTTTGACTTCAATTGTTCCTGCTTTCATGCGTCCTCACCTTCAAAGTCATACGGGATCACATACCCTGCCGCACGTAAGAAGTTGCGGAACTCACAGACTGCCTCATCCCATGAGACATCATCGCCCAATGTCATGGTCACTTGTTCAACAGTAGGCGGCCCCACCATCGAGTCGAACTCACTATCAGGTGTCCACGGCCTGTATTCAAACTTAATCATGTATCCTCCTTTGCATAGTATATCTATGCATAGATAATTACATTTTATGTAATGTAGTCCCACTTTTCTGCGGATAGGTCTACACAAACTACCTATAAAAGCAACATATGTGTACACTTTGTAGCTTATAAGCTACATATAAAGGCTCATATGTTATCTATTTGGCGTTTTATGAACACGTTATAGATAATATGTTATCCCTGACAACTCACGCAGACATCATCGTCTTCAAAGTCCTTCAGCGCATTACGATCTACCTTAGTACCAACCTTCTCAGCCGTAACTCCCGCAGTCGTGCGGAGGTAGTATAGGCCTTTAAGCCCTTCCTTCCATGCTTTAAGGTGGACTTGATTAACGATAGCCTTGTCTGTCCCTGACGGGAAAAAGACATTAACGCTTTGTCCCTGACATATGAACTCTTGCCTTTTGGCGGAGTGCTCGACAACCCATCCCTGATCCAGTTCAAACGCAGTTTTAAACGTGTCTTTCTCACTGTCGGATAAGAACTCCAAGTGCTGTACAGAGCCTTCATTCTCAAGGATGCTTTGCCAAGTCTTCTTTGTGTTCTGTCCTTTCTCATCTAGAAGTTTCTCCAAGTACGGATTGCGAACAGTATGACTACCGGCACGAGTACGATGGACAAAGCAGTTGCTAATACGTGGTTCAATGCTAGCAGAGCACCCACATAAGATACTAGAATTAGCGTTAGGAGCAATAGCCAACAGATGCATATTTCTAACACCATCACCCACTCCATCAGGACATTCGCCACGCTCCACAGCGAGCGAGTAGGTGGCTTCAACAGCTTGTTCTTTGATGTCTTTGAAGATTGCATAGTTCTCACTCGCCGCTTGCCAAGACTCCCAAGCTATGCCTTTGCTTTGGAGGTAGCCATGGAATCCCATTGCTCCAAGGCCGATGCTACGCTCTCTGTATGCTGAGTAGACAGCTTTTCCCAATTCTTCTGGTGCGTTGTCAACAAAGTATTGAAGCACGTTGTCCAAGAATCGGATAAGGTCCCCAACCATGCCACTTGTTCGCCATTCGTCGTATTTTTCAAGGTTGACGGAACTGAGGCAACAGACTGCTGTGCGTTCTTCATCTGTTGCGAGATGGATTTCGTTGCAGAGGTTAGAGCCATTAATTGTGAGTCCAAGCCGCTTTTGAGAGTCCGGTAAGCCTCTTCTGGCTGTGTCGATAAAGTTAAGGTATGGGCTACCAGTTCTGAAGCGAGCTTCAAGGATTCGTTGCCATAGTTTGCGAGCTTTGACTGTATCTCTGACAATTCCTGTATGCGGGTCTGTAAGGTTCCAATCTGTATCATTGATTACTTTCTCCATAAATTCATCTGTGATGTTCACAGCATTAAATAAGTTAAAACATTTCCGATTGATGTCGCCACCAGTCGGTACTTTAAAAGAAATAAATTCTTCAATATCTGGATGACTGATGTCCAAGTAGGCCGCATAACTTCCTTTGCGTGTTTTGCCTTGTTTGTATGCAGTCATCTGAGCGTCAACCACTTTCATGAACGGTATTGGCCCCGGAGCTTTATTAGAGATACCTCTAACATTGCCCCAATGTCCTCCAACACCTCCACCCTTAACAGACAGCCATGCTACCTCAGAATTGTGATTAATAAGGCTATCAAGATTGTCGCCCACATAAGTAAGGAAACAACTAATAGGCAGGCCGCTGTTAGTTCTGCCATGTTCAGGTGCGTTCGACAGCACAGGCGACGAAAACATAAACCAACCTTTACTAGCATAGTCGTAAATACGTTGTGCCAAGTCAAAGTCATCATAGCAATAAGCCACTGAAGCACGTGCAAAGGCTTGCTGAGGACTGTTTTCATGCTCAAGCATGTAGTAGTCATGCATGAGTTTAATTGCTTGATCGCTGAGTCGAGAGTCTCTTTCATAATCAATCTTAATCCCAAGATATTGTGTCATAGTATGTCTGTTGCTTTTTCTAAATAGTGTATTGCTTTTAGTAAATCTTCTTTACCACCTTTTTCCTGATAACGTGACACATACTTGATCACATTACCAATCAGGAAACCTTCAAACTGATCTTTTGTTAGAATAGCTTCCATATACTCCCAAGGCTGTATATCTTGCCTTGTGTAGTGGTCACCTCCTACCTGCTTTTGATTCGCTGACATATTGTACTAGCTCCATAAAATGATCAAAGTCTACCACTGCTAGAGGTTTTGATCTGTTCTGTTTAATAACCACAAGAGGCTCATAATCATTGTGTCCAGTTGCTTGGACATAATAGTTGTATACTGCAATCTTTGCTAGATTCTTACACTCTATTGTGTAAGGAAAAAGCTTCCTAGCGGCAGGAGAGAGAAGAACATCCTCTCCGCCTGCACCCATACTAGTGCTCCTTACATCGTCGCTCTCAAGCCCTGAGAATGCCTCTAAGATGGCATCTCTGACAGATTGCTGTAGTCTACGTCCTTTGGCTTTGGCACTCTGTGCCTTTATGCCGGGTGTAGCCGTTCTTGTAGTCTTTCTTTTTGTCCCGGAAGACTTTTGCTTTGTTGAACTTGCCACTATGCTTTGCTACCAAGTTCTGGCGGTTTAAAGTAATCATCATTATATCTCAACATATACAGTAAATGTCCGTTTTCTATGGCTCTTTCTTCACCAAGATGTTCTACAATTATAGACCACATTTCTGTTTCTGTCTTGTCCGCAAGCAGTTTCTCAGCTTTTTTATCACCGATACCGTATGCCCCAATGATGTTGTCTACCTTGTCTCCGGTTAGGAATTGTTTGTAAAAGTTCAGATCACATTCAGGTTTCGTTAAGTAGTATTTGATTTTCTTAACAAAGTTGTAATGCCATCCAACAACTTGATCCAGATCTTTATCTAAAGTCACAATGATGGAGCTATCACCAAGTTCAGTCTGTCGTATTGCAAGCATGTCATCTGCTTCAATACCTTCATTAATGGTGGCTTGCCATTCTTCCTTTAAATATGTTCTCAGAACATGATAATGGATAGGTTTATCTGATGTTCTGTTTCCTTTGTAGGGAACCGTCTGTGCGTAGTTATTCCTGAAGTTGTTTTTACCTGTTAAATGCAATTCCCAAGTCCAAACATCAGGCAGGTCAAAGAGAAGTAAGTCCTCTAAGAATCCTGCCATTGTTTTGATGGCGACACCTTCACTTTCGTTATTGGTAGCAAAGCCAATCCGATAGTTCAGGATATCGGCATCAATTAAAGCATGCATTAGAGAATTTCGTCGTCGTCCGCTTCTTCAACAGGCTCGCCTTCATAAGAGACTAGCTCATCAATCACAAGCTTACGGAGTGACGGTGAAACACCTTCCTTGCCTTTCCAGTTCCAAGAATAGGATGAAATCATTGCAACAGCCTTAGAGCCATTCCCGATAGTGATGCCTTCTAAGACATCTCCATCTGAATCAAATGCCCGGATAGGGTTGCTTGATTTGCAGGTGATAAAGTATCCTTTATCTTCTTTCTGCCGTACTGCAATGCCCATTTCTTCAATGGCCTTTACAGCAGGATCTGACAGATTACACAGGTCAACCTGATATTTCTGCGACATGTCATTAGGCTTGTCAAGGTAAGCCCACATTACGTCAGCTTTAATTTTTACACGTTGTGTGTTTTCCATACCATTCTCCTTTTTTGGTGGTACTTAATATTATAGCACGATTTTAGTGCGTATCAAACCAATTTTTACCGATCTTACTTTCGGCATCTACTGGGCATCGAAAGCCCAAGGTAAACCCGGCTTGTGAGGCCGCATCGCACATGATCTGCGCAACTTGTTCACCATATCTCTCCTCTGTTTCAATCTGTATTTCGTCGTGCACAATCGCAACTTGCTTAACAGGGACTCTGTAGTGCTTAAAGAGTTTGTGCGCTTCAATGTTCCATTGCTTGGCAATAATAGCACCGCATCCTTGTAAGAGGCTGTTGAGTGCCGCATGCTCGCTTCTGACCAATATTCTTCTACCATCAATGCCCGGTACATAGCCTTTTGCCGCCACCTGCGAAACCTTCTCCATAAGTTGTCGTAACTTAGGTGTGTTATTATAAAAACGAAATAAGATTTCATTGCCTTCTTTCGCCCCGCCGCCAACAATACTGCCGACTTTTGATGGCCCTGCCCCATAAAGCGTTGCATATATAAGTGTTTTCGCTTGAGGTCTAGTGATACCTGCGGCATCTGCATTCTTCTGATGGATGTCACCATTCAAAAGCTCCTCTGTCCATTCCTCATCCTGCATGTAGTGTGCAAGACATCTTAATTCAATCCCTGCAAGATCCGTGCCAACTAGTACATGATCATCTTCTACAGTCCATAAGGAACGAATCTCTTGACCGTATGGTTTGTTCACTGAAGGAACCTGTCCCATATTGGGATTACGGTGAGTCATTCGCCCTGTCACTGCTCCGTTTGTAATAATACCTCCGTGTACTCTACCATCTTCTTTCACATGTTTCAACCATGAATCGATCATTGCAACACGTTTCTGTATCATTAAATATTCTGCGATCATGTTAGCTTCTGGGATGTCTACAGTTTCGAGTGTAGATTCATCGACAATTGGTTGACCTTTCTCTGTACGCTTTGTAGGTTTCCAACCAAGATCCATCAGGCGTTCACCGATCTGCTTTCTAGATGCAAGATTAAAGATTGTAACCTTATCTTTTAATCGCTTCTGTGTTTTCTCAGAATATCTTTCCTCCACAATCGGTGGAAAAACAGACTGCACCGTGTCCTCCAGTACACCCATTCGATCTGACAGCGTAGCTTTAAGAAGTGTAGCCGCAGGGATATCCAATTTAAAACCGTTTTCCTCTTGCTTCTTACAAATGACAGCGATCTCATGTTCAATCTTAATGCTCTTATCAGAATCTTTCCATCCACTAAGCTCACCCATAATAAAGCGATAAACATCAACGGTAAGCGCAACATCTTGTTTACAGTATTGCACCATTTCATCTGACAATCCACTATCATAGTCCTCAAAATCTATCTTCTGATTCTTCAGAGCCAGTCCCCATGCCTTGAGGCTGTGTCCTCCTTCTCGCTGTGGATTCAGAAGTCTTGAAAGAAGTAATGTGTCTACCGCTTTCGATTTCGGAATCCCAATATTCCAAAGCTTCCTTAACACCGGTGCATCGAAACCGATTATATTGTGTCCGATTATTTGATCGTATTCCTTTACCAACGGAGCAAGTGTTGATGGCTCTGTATGACATATTTGCTCTCCTGTCTCAACATCCTGAGTCACTGCACACCAAATCGTACTGTGTGTGCTGTTTGTCTCGATGTCCACTACCATTTGTTTCATGCTTATGTCCTACAAAATAACATTTACGTGTGTCTGGATTAAAGGCTAAGACTACCACACCTAATTCTTTCTGTAAAGGTGTTAGATGACTTTTATAGTCTAATTTATCTCTACGATGATCAATCTTCATTGTCTTCACATCGATTAAGGTGATTGTACCAGAAGGTGACATAGCAATCAAGTCTACAGCACCTGTACAGCCACAATTATGAAAGACTTCAAACCCATTATCCCATAGCCAAGTGACTGCGTAGTATTCTGCAAAGTCTCCTTTCCTATTTGGGTTGTGTTCTATGTTCATAATGCTTCCTCGTCAATCTCACGCATTCTACCGGTATCATGATTATAAAGCAATGAGCATCCTTTCCCGGTAATCCCGGAGAATCTATTCTTTAATACACGTACCCGTGTTGTGTTACGTTCTGTTTGATCGTCTGCCTGACCATTACGTTCTAGACCAAGCACCATATCTGATAACTGTGCAATACTACCAGATCCACGCAATTGTGCAAGCGATGTTGCCGCACCTTCTTCATGTCCTTTAGTATCAGGGCGCTTGAGATGTGATACACAAACCAAACTGATTCCTGTTTCTTGAACAAGCATTCTGAGTTTGGTCATGATCTCATCTATGGCTTTTCTTTCATCCCCATTAGACTGAGCAGACACAATGATACTGATGTGATCAACAAACACATACCTACATCCAACGACTTTGGCAAGGTAGCGAACACGATTGATGATATTATCAACATCAGTGGAGCCGAAATGATCAAAGAGATACACACGATCTGTGCCAAGTGTTTGATTAAATGCATCATCTTTTTCCTTCTGAGTTGCTACAATGTCTGGTAGATGTAATGGCTTATCTGCCGCCAGAGACATCAGAGACAATCCAGTACGTCTGGTAGACTCTTCCAAGAACATTAAACCGATGTTGGACTCAGTATTCTGTAAGATATGCCATACAATCTCCCGAACAAACTGAGACTTACCTAAGCCTGAGCCTGCAGTAATGGTGACTAATTCACCCTGACGCAGGCCATAGGTCAGAGCATTGAGTCCATCAAATGGATACATCACATCTGCTTTCTCAATCGGCTTCATCACTGAGTCATAGAGACTTGAGCCTGCCACAATACCATCTGGAGTCCATCTCTCTGCTCTCCAAAAGTTATTGACAAAATCTGATGCACGATTATCTACAAGATATTCATTAGCATCTTTGAGTCCATTGACAGGAACCATACACTTTGCTTTGTGACTAAATAGTTCTGCACACTGTGCTTGAGCTTCTAATCCTACAGCATCATTATCAAAGTGGAAGATGATATTCTCAAATGTATCTAACCAATCATAGTTTGCTTTACAGTCCTTTAAAGCAGACTGTGCTCCATTCCTCACAGAAACACATGCAATAGGATACTTGTCATTACCAAGCATCTGATAGGCTGACATTGCATCAAATTCACCTTCAGTAACTAAAACATATTTACCTCCGGAATTGAATCTCTCTTGACCAAATAGCTCTGGATTATCTTTCCATTCACCTTCAATAGCAAAGTTCTTTTCACCTTTAATGCGTACCTTTGCAGAGGAACCAATAGGAAATACTAGGTCTTCACCTCGATATCCTACACCGTATCTCTCACAGGTCTGCACACCTAGTTTCCTATCCCTAATATCACGATAGATTAGGCTCTGAGAGCTACGTAGAGGCTCTGTACTGGACGATCTAGTTGGTAGTGGTATCACCCTACCAGAATCCTCTTCTTTAGCTCTATGCCCACATTTAAAACAATGTCCAAAGCCACCATCGTCGATGCCATAGCCTCGACTACTGTGACACTCTGGACACTCTAGATTGTATTTAACGAATGCCATTGATCGACCTTTCCTTTACAATTCGATAACTATGATACTGTATAGCACATAGTTTACAAAGTCTATCCATTTCTTTTTCACAGTCGCCATAAGAACCAGATGCTAATTCAACAGTCCAGTCGCAACCTTCTCCACCATATTCCTCTGCGAGTAATAGATAGTTCATTCACAAGCTCCCTAAGTAATATTCTAATTTCGTCTGTGCATGTTTAATTGATGTTGAGATCTGATCTAACTCTTCAGAATCTACATCACCTGTGTCATTGATGTATTCATTGGCAGACTCTAAATTCTTTAGAGCCTTTTCCAATAAAGTGGTCATTGATCGAGATGTTCTGACATCAATCATCTTGCATACACTCCGTGATCAAGTCATCACCAAGCAACCTTGCGGCTGTACTAGCACGTTTGCTGATATAATCCATTCGCTTCTCTTGAATATGACAAAATTCTGAGATCTTCTGAACAGAGTCTGTGCCGATTGGGAGAGTTGATAGGTACTCTTCAAGCTGTTCGATTGAGTAGATATTCTGATTCATGATGGCTCCTTTAGCTCATTCAAATATTCTTGATATCTTTGTTCGATCTCTTGACCGAATAATGTGGAGTATATTGACTCCACTGCAAGTTTGTCAAGCTCTTTAATTCTATGGATCTCTTCGATGATTTCCTCGATGCAGAACTTGAGTGCATCATCATAGTCGTCATCACATCCAGTTTGTTTGTCAATCATGACATCAATATCCTTTTTAGTTCGGCTATCGTTTTATTTGTCCAAGCACTGAGTTGCTTCAGTGTGATGTGTGGGTTACTGTCGTAGAGTTCACAGATCTCTTGATTAGTCATTTTATTCACTCCATTCCATCAACTAAACGCTGAACCAATACATCTGTGTATTGAGTCAAGCAACCATCCACTGCAACTTTTAAGTCCTGTACAGTGTCATCTGCGACTGTACCAAAGAAATCATCTTCTGTCGAGTATTCTTTGATTCTTTGATCCAGTGCCCTAACTAGGGTCACTGTGCTTATTCTGTCCATGCTTTAATTGCCTCTTCTAGGTCATTACAATAGAAACCTGCTACTGCAGGCTTACCTTCCTTTGGTTCAAGCGATTCAGCAATGCTCTTGAATCTGCTGTATCCAAATGTGTCTCCGATCATATCAGCTTCTTCAGCGAGAAACAATGCCCATTGATAGGCTGATTCACCTGTTAAGCCTCCCATGAACTTCTCACGCTGTACTGAAGGAAGTTTACCACTCATATCATATATCCTATCTGTCTATATAGTATCTATTTATTAAGTTATTACAGTAATAATAATTAGATATACATTAATAAACCAATAACATAGTAACTAGTTATCTATATAGTATATCTATATAGTTAAGAGTAATCTGTTTTATCTGCCATGTCAAGATAACTATTGATATCTAAAATATCATTAAAATCAACATCTTCTGAGTCATTGCTAATAGTAGAGTAACAATGGTTACAAAGATCTATGAACTCTCCAGTGATCTGTGACTTTCTTGTAGACTCTGAATCATTCAGTTCCATGTTGCAAGCTAAACATCTCATAATGTATTTCTCCATCTGCTTCATATTAAAATTGAAGATCTGCCTTATGTCAAATCAAATCTATGATCTGCTTGATAAAATACTAGATCTGCTCGATAACTTTAGCACATGTAGATGTTAAATGCAAATGAGAATCATTCGTAAATGCAAATGAGAATCATTTACAAATAGGAATCATTCGCACAATGCAAACCATTCGCATCGGTGAATCATTCGCATTGTAATAAAATTTCAGCAGCCTAAAAATTGGCATGGATAATGCTATTACAAAATTCGTGCCAAAATCCAAATTCAGACGCAAAATATGCGCATATAATTAGTCTTAGTCCTGAGAGCGATTTTAAGGCCCTACAAGCGCCGATAGCGTCGATTGGGTATGGTAGCATTCAAAAAAATAGATCGTCGATTTCGCTTTTTTGGCATGGTACTTGCTACGCACGTGCGCACGTATATAAAGGCCTAAAGCATATAACCGAAAGTTATAGGTATATGAAAAAATATTATTAACACTTTTGAATTTAGGTATGGTCTAATTACTACATCGATTGGCAACAAGGCCTTTCGAGTAAACCTAAACAGGAATATGAAAATGCAAAATATTATTCGGGATACAATTGAGTTTTTCAAGTACAACAAAGAAGAGCGCATTGCTCGCTATATGGTGCGTCAATATTGGCCAACCTTGGACGTACAATTCGCTAAAGAGAAAAACGGGACTGTCCGTTTCTACTCAAGCCTAGTTGGTGTGCAAGGTTTCTATCGCATTCGTAAAAACAAGATGCGTCCGATAGCGGGCGAAGCCTACGATAGTTTCTCACAAATCCATTGCGGATTGATCACTATCGCCGTCGAAGCGCCTAAAGGGCGTGACATTTGGAACTTTAGCGTAAGCGCTGAAAAATAATTTCAACCACGGGAGCGCCTCAGCAATGGGGCGTTTTTAATTATGTTAGAATCACAAATGTTTGGAATAGATAACGGGGCCGCATTATTGATAGCGGTTTATGGTATCGTGGCGCTTTACAGTATGGTGACAAAATGCAAATAGTCGGTTGGATTGAAATATATCAGGATGGCGAAATCGTTGCAGAATGTTCGCCCTATTACTCACTTTTAGAATGGATAGAATCAAATGAGTTTTAAAACAGTAAACCCAAAGATTAACGAACATTGTCAGCAATCAGCAGACAATAACGCTGATATGGTTATGATGGTAGTGTTATCGATTCAGCAACCATGGCATGCTGTAGGCGTCCAAATGCGAGACTATAAAGCCCTAGGCGCTGATAGTCGTTTCGTATGGGGTAACAAGCGCAAGACGTTTGATTGGTTGCAGGAACATAAAGAGGCGTTATACCGGGATGCAATGGACGCTAAAACCGATAGCGAATTGATGCAAGCTTTCTTGCAGGTTCCGGGCCTAGGACTAGCTAAAGCAGGCTTTTGTTGTCAGTTATTCGCCGGGCGTGTCGGTTGTATAGATGTTCACAATCTTAGGCGCTTGAATATAGCGCCGTCCGTTTTGACTATGGACAAAAAATGCCAACCAGAAACCAAACGTAAAAAGATCGACGCATATATAAGCGCTTGCAAGTCTAGGCGTACTAGTTGGCTATGGGATAGTTGGTGCAAGCTTATCGCAAAGAAAGATCCCAAACGATGGGTTGATGGTGATCATGTTAGCGCCGTTCACTATGATTACTTGGTGCAATGATGGCGAATATTATAGATGATATTATAGACTTCATAGTTGAATTGTTATTTCATTAATCGAAGCCCGGTCTAATCAACCGGGTTTTTTTATGCCTGTTCAGGCCTTCACCAATCCAACCTTATAGGGTACTATATCGACCCATCTACTTTCAAGTCTTTACAGCCTATATTATCTTAGACCATGGTATAACTATGTAGCCTTCAAAGTTGGCATAGATCTTGCTAGACTATTTAGCCTTTGTCGATTGGCATAGTCTATGCAATAGCAATTATCATGCCAACCTTTGATGGCCTATGAAGTTGGCATAGTCTTTGCAATAGCAAGGATCGTGCCAAGTCTTCAGAGTCAATGCAAATCGTAATCGTAATGCAAATGATTCGCATTCGCACCGACTTTGTTACTATTTAGGCCTACGCCATTATTTTAGGCCGGGAGCGTCTTTTTAGTCGTCAACATCATCGTAGTTACTTCATAGACTTGCAAGAGACTAAAATTAGAAAAAAATGCATAATTATGAAAAAAATACAAAGACTGTATAGTCTTTACAACTTTTTGATAACTTTACAGATTCTGTTCTGAAGCAATCTTAGTATAATAGACTAAAAAAGGCTTGCATTTGCTTGATTTAAATGATAAACTATTACTATAAGATGGAGAAACCATGCAGAGTCCCATGACAGAGACAATAGAACCTAAAAGAAAACGTGGTAGACCACGAAAGACAGAGGTAGAAGCCAAGAAAAGAGGCAATAGAGGCGTTGTAGGCCGTCCACCGGGCGATGCCGCACGGATTAACGAGTTCAAAGCTCGTCTATTAGCCACTTCAGGCGATAAAGTAATTAACAAGATTATCCATATTGCTTTAAATGATGAACATCCCGGCCAAATGGCGGCATTAAAGATGTGTATGGATAGAGTATTACCGATGTCTTACTTTGAAAAGGATAAAATGTCTCAAGGTAAGAGTGCTGTGAATATCACAATTACCGGTGTAGGTGGTGACACTAAGATAGTTGGCTCTGAAGAAGACATTATCGATATAACACCGGAGGATTAATGATAAAACCTGAACTACTTGACACAATCAAAGAAGACCTTATCCGACATGAAGGATATGTGACTTCTATCTATTTGGATTCTGAGAACTTACCAACCTTTGGTATCGGTCACTTGGTCACTGAGCAGGATATAGAATTTTCTTGGCCTGTAGGAACACCAGTGACTGACGAAAGGATCTTAAATGTTTTTGCTGAAGACTGCAATGATGCCTATACAGACGCATGTGCAGTTTTCTTAAATCTTGAAAGCCATTCTGATGACGTTATTCGTGTCTGTGTAAATATGGCATTCAATCTTGGACGTAATAGACTCAGTAAATTTAAAAAAATGATTACTGCAGTCAATGAAGGCCACTACGATACAGCCGCTGATGAAATGGTAGATAGTAAATGGTATCGTCAAGTGAAGAGGCGTGGTGTAGAACTGGTTGATCTTATGAGGTCTGTCCCAGTTGGATCTTAATATTGAGTTGCTTCCTTGGCAACAAGATGTTTTTGAAACTGATGTTCGTTTTAAAATTGTAGCGGCAGGTCGTCGTACCGGTAAGTCTCGATTAGCGGCTTGGATGTTGATTATCAATGCACTCCAAACTGAACGTGGTCATGTATTCTACGTTGCACCGACTCAAGGACAGGCCAGAGACATTATGTGGAATACCTTGTTAGAACTTGGTAATCCTGTGATCTCTGGTAGCCATGTGAACAACATGCAAATCAAATTAATCAACGGCGCTACAATTTCATTAAAGGGCGCTGACAGACCAGAGACGATGCGTGGTGTCTCTCTGAAGTTTCTTGTGTTAGATGAATATGCGGATATGAAGCCTAGTGTTTGGGAAACCGTACTAAGGCCTGCACTTGCTGACCAAAAAGGTTCTGCGCTGTTTATCGGTACTCCGCTTGGACGAAATCATTTTTATGACTTGTACAAGTATGCGGAGTTAGGTGATGACCAAACATATCAAGCATGGCACTTTACCAGTTACGATAATCCGTTGCTTGACCCTGAAGAAATTGATACAGCAAAGCAGTCAATGTCATCCTATGCCTTTAGGCAGGAATTTATGGCGAGCTTTGAGGCATTGGGTTCTGAGATCTTCAAAGAAGACTGGATACAATTCAGTAATAACGAACCGGATGATGGTGATTATTATATTGCTGTGGATTTAGCAGGCTTTGCAGATGTTGCCTCTAATGCCACAGGTAAAAGTAAGAAACTTGATAAGACAGCAATTGCAATTGTCAAAGCGAGTCCTGATGGTTGGTATGTTGCTGACATTTTAGCCGGTCGTTGGGATATTAAAAAGACTGCAAAGAAAATATTTGATGCAGTGTCCGCTTATCAACCTGTTGCAGTCGGTATTGAAAAAGGTGCATTGAGAAATGCAGTAATACCTTACCTCACTGATTTAATGAAATCTGGAAACAGGTACTTCCGGATTGAAGAGCTTACACACGGTAACAAGAAAAAAACAGACCGTGTAGTATGGGCTTTACAGGGTCGCTTTGAACACGGAAAGATTACTCTTTCTGAAGGTGAATGGAATACTGAGTTCTTAGATGAACTCTTTCAATTCCCAAATCCGCTTGTTCATGATGACTTAGTGGATGCATTAGCATACATAGACCAACTTGCCAAGGTCAGCTATTACGTTGACTTTGAGGAAGAAGAATTTGAAATTATTGATCCAATAGCAGGATATTAATATGGAATATACAAAAGATGACTCAGCCGTAGTCGGTTGGATTATGCATAAATGCGAACAGTGGCGTGATCATTATGAATCAAACTACTCTGAGAAATTCGATGAATACTACAGACTATGGCGAGGCATCTGGGCACAAGAAGATGCTTTACGGCAATCAGAACGCTCTAAGATTATTTCTCCTGCGCTTCAACAAGCTGTCGAGTCTGCTGTTGCAGAGGTCGAAGAGGCTACATTTGGTCGTGGGCGTTTCTTTAGTATTAAAGACGATGTTCAAGATGAAAATCCACAAGACATTGCAATTCTTCAGAAACAACTTGATGAAGACTTTTCACGAACTAAAATTCGCAAAGGCGTGGCTGAAGCTCTTTTAAACTCTGCAGTCTTTGGTACTGGCATCGCTGAGTTAGTTCTTGAAGACATGAAAGAGATGAAGCCTGCCACACGCCCTGCAATGGGCGGAGACATGGTGGCTGTCGGTGTAGAGACTGTGAATCGTACTGTCGTCAAACTGAAGCCTGTGTTACCACACAATTTCTTAATTGACCCGGTTGCGACTGATGTTGAATCGGCTCTTGGTGTTGCTATCGACGAGTTTGTTCCTAAGCATCAGGTTGAAATGTTAATCAATGACGGTATCTATAACGATGTTGTGATTGAATCATCTTATGAAGATACGGATTTAGAGCCTGATCAAGACTTAACAGTTTACTCAGACGACAAAGTACGTTTAACAAAGTATTATGGTCTAGTTCCTCGTTACATGCTTGAGATGGCTTTAACTGAAGGCGATAATGAAGAAATTGCTGATATCCTTGATAGCGAGTCAGAGTCTGAGCAAAAAAATGAAGACTATGTAGAAGTTGTCGCAGTAATTGCCAATGGAGGTCAATTGCTGAAGATTGAAGAAACTCCTTACATGATGGAAGATCGTCCTGTTATTGCTTTTTCTTGGGATACCGTACCCGGACGATTCTGGGGCCGTGGTATTTGTGAAAAAGGATACAACAGTCAAAAAGCACTTGATACTGAATTAAGAGCACGAATTGATGCGCTTGCGCTTACTGTACACCCTATGCTTGCTGTCGATGCTTCTAGGCTTCCTCGTGGAGCTAAAATGGAAGTTAGACCCGGCAAGGCCATTCTTACGAACGGTAATCCATCTGAAATCCTCAAACCATTCCAGTTTGGACAACTTGATCAAGTATCCTTTGCCCAAGCTAAAGATTTAATGACAATGGTTCAACAGGCTACCGGTGCAATTGATTCTGCAGGTATTCCCGGCTCTATTAATAGCCAGTCTACTGCCGCAGGCATCTCAATGAGTCTAGGAGCGATTATAAAGCGCCACAAGCGTACTTTGTTAAACTTCCAAGAGTCTTTCCTTATCCCGATGATTGAGAAGTGTGCTTGGCGTTATATGCAGTTTACACCAGAACTGTACCCAATTAAAGACTTCAAATTTGTGCCTTCTAGTTCACTTGGCATTATTGCTCGTGAATATGAAGTCACTCAATTAGTACAGCTTCTCCAAACCATGGATAAAGCAAGTCCAATGTATGGTCAGTTGCTTGAAGCAATTATTGATCACATGAACCTGTCTAATCGTGAAGACCTTATTCAGTCTCTACGTAAGTCGCAACAGCCTACCCCAGAACAACAACAGGCACAACAAGAACAACAAGCCTTACAGAAAGGACAGCTTCAAGCTCAAATCAATGCCTTTAATGGTCAAGCACAAGAATCACAATCTCGTGCTCAGAAGATTAACGCTGACATTGCATTAGGGCAATACGAAGCTGAAACAGACCGTATTAAAGCTCTATCGAGCAACCTACAGCCCGGTGACGAGGACGATAAAGAGTTCCAACGCAGAGCTAAGATTGCAGAGCTTTACCTGAAAGAACAGGAAATTAATCAGAAAGCATCACCAACAGAAGGAGTGATAAATGCTGACACACAAGGAATGGGACAAAATATCCCAATTAATAGACAACAAAACGAAAGTTTTACAAAACCAAATCCTCAAGTTGGAGCAGGAACTTTCACGCCCAAAACCGAAGGCGACACCCAACAATAAAAAAGTAGAGATTTCTGCAACATAGGTGTTGTGTTCTATTTAAATATATGCTATACTATTTATATAGTACAAAGAACCTCACAGAAGGATAATTCTTTTGGATATAGAACTACAAGTTCAGTATGATAATTATTTTAATATGTTTCGTACTGAAGGTTGGAAACAATTTATTGAAGATATGCAAGACATCTATGATAGCTATATTATAGAAGACATCAAAGATGAATTGCAACTTTCTAGAGTTCAAGGTGAACGCTTTATTTTGAATCAGATACTTAATTTTGAGTGGTCAATTCAAAATGCTCAAGACTTGCTTAACGAGTCTGACGATGATTAAGCGTTTTGATTTTAAATGTCTAGAATGTCATCACATTGACGAATACTGGGTTGAATCGGTTGAACGGTTTGTCTCTTGCGTCGAATGTGGTGAGACTGCACAGCGGATAATCTCTCCTGTTCAATCACATTATAAAGGTTTCGGATGGCCCGATGCTGACGATAGGTGGGCGAGAGATCATGAGAGAGCCGCTAAGAAATAATAATCCATAATGCTACGGCACGGAGTTAAATAATGGCAAAATTTATAGAAGAGCGTGATGACGAATCAACTTTGCAGGAAGGCGAAGCATTTTCAGCACCAACTTTAGACGAACCTGAAGAGGTTCAAGAAGAATCAACAGATGATGGCCTCCCTGACAAATATCAGGGTAAAGATATCACCGAAGTTGTTAGGATGCACCAAGAAGCTGAAAAGCTCTTAGGTCGTCAATCTTCAGAAGTGGGTGAGCTACGTAAGATTGTAGATGATTTCGTAAGAACACAACTCGCCAAAGAAGAACAAGCCCACACTAGCACAGACGAAGAAATTGACTTTTTTGCTGACCCGCAGAAAGCAGTGGATGCGGCTATTGCAAAACACCCGAAGATTAGAGAGGCCGAAACAGTTACACGGCAACTTTATCAACAGGAAGCAATGGCTAAATTAAAGAACCAACATCCTGATTTTGAAACAATCGTACAGGATAAAAAGTTCTTAGACTGGGTGACAGACTCTAAATTCCGTACTGACCTTTTACGTAAGGCAGACCAGAATTATGACTTTGAAGCCGCTAACGAGTTAATTAGCACTTGGAAAGACCGTCAGAGCATTGTTTCTGAAGCGGCTCAGACTGAAGCTAAGGCTCGTAAAGAAACAGTCAAAAAAGCATCGACTGGAAATACTAAAGGTTCTGCTGAAGCACCAAGTCGTAAAATTTATCGTCGTGCAGACATTATTAAACTCATGCAAACTGACCCAGACAGATATATGGCTTTGTCACAAGAAATTAGACAAGCCTATTCCGAAGGTCGAGTACGATAGCCTTATAGGAGACTAACTCATGGCAACAGCAACTTATCCGGGAGCAGGAGGCTTTACTTCTAAAGTAGAAGCTGACAAGTTTATCCCAGAACTATGGTCCGACGAAATCGTTGCGGCCTACAAAAAGAACTTGGTTCTTGCGAACCTTGTAAACAAAATGCCTATGTCAGGCAAAAAAGGTGACAAGCTTCACATTCCAAAGCCTACTCGTGGCGATGCGAATGTTAAAGCGGTTGACACTGCAGTCACTATCATTGCGAACACTGAATCAGAAGTCGCAATTGATGTTAACAAGCACTACGAATATTCTCGTTTGATCGAGGACATCGTAGAAGTTCAAGCTCTTGACAGCCTCCGCCGCTTCTACACAGAAGACGCCGGTTATGCGCTCTCTCGTCAAGTTGATTCTCATCTTTTCTCTTTGGGTCTGCGTTTTGGTGATGGCACAGCGACTGAAGACGAAATCAACGGCACATTTACTCCAGACGCATGGGAAAACTCTAATGTTTTCTATGTTAATGGTGCTAGCGGTGTTGCAACTTACGCTGACGACACAATGGAAGATACCGATGTCTTTACTGACCTCGCTTTCCGTGAGTTGATCAAGAAGATGGACGATGCTGACACTCCAATGGACGGTCGTTTCTTGGTTGTTCCACCTGCAGTTCGTCAGATCATGCTTGGCATTGATCGTTACAACTCTTCTGACTACACCAATCAAAACGGTGTACAGAATGGTTTGATCGGTAATTTGTATGGCGTAGACATCTACGTTTCTACAAACTGCCCTGTGCTTGAAACAGCAGACCAAAACACTGCTACTACTTCAACACAAGACACTCGTGGTGCAATTCTTGCACACCGTGACACAATGGTGTTGGCAGAGCAAATGGCTGTGCGTTCACAAACTCAGTACAAGCAAGAATACCTTGCTACTCTTTACACTGCAGATACTCTGTATGGTGTACAGGTACTGCGTCCAGAAACAGGTTTCGTATTGGCAATGCCTGCCGGAGTCTGATTCTACTCTCTGGGGAGCCTATTCTGGCTCCCTAGTTTTACCATTGTTCCCTACCAAAACAGGAATGGAAGATGCCTACTCAAATTAAACTTAAAAATTCTCAAACCGCTTCTAGCGTTCCTACCACTTCTGATGTTGCTGTTGGTGAATTAGCAGTCAACACTGAAGATAAACGCCTCTTTACTCAAGACTCTGGCGGTTCAGTTGTCGAACTAGGCACAACTCCTTCTTCTATTAATACCTCTGGTACTGTTACATTTGGTAGTCTTTCTGATGGCTCAATAACAGTGACTGGTTTTGCTGATGAAGACACTATGTCTTCTGACTCAGCGACATTGATCCCAACCCAACAGTCTGTTAAAGCTTATGTAGACACCGAAGTCACTAATTTAATTGGTGGTGCTCCCGGAGCTTTAGACACACTCAACGAATTAGCGGCGGCGCTTAATGATGATGCTAGTGCATACAACACATTAAATACTGCAATTGGGACAAAACTTCCATTAGCCGGTGGAACTATGACCGGCGCTATTGCAATGGACACCAATCAAATTACAGGTTTAGGTGATCCTTCATTAGCACAGGATGCCACCACTAAGAACTATACAGATACGACATTTGTCGCTAAAACCGGCAGTACCATGACCGGTGATTTAGTCATGGACGCTAATAAAATCACTAGCACCGCTACTCCTGCAACAGACGACACACTCACTCGTAAAGGCTATGTCGATGCCCAGGATGCTACAAAATTAAATACATCGGGCGGCACTATGTCCGGTGCTATTGATATGGGTTCTAATAAAATTACGACAACCTATACACCGACTGATAACGCAGACCTGACAACTAAGACTTATGTTGACGGTATCTTAGGATCAGCAACAGCGGCTTCAGCGGCTTTAACAGACTTTGATAGCGTGTATCAACGCAGTTTATCTACAGCACCTGCGTTAGATCGCAATGGAGCCGCACTAACAGCCGGTGATTTATATTTTGACACTACTGACGATACCATGTATGTCTATGATGGAGTAGCATGGGGAGCCGTTGCACCGGTTGCAACATCTTTACCTTTTGCAAGTATTACATCAACACCGACTACATTGTCAGGATATGGTATTACTGATGCTGAACCTGTCGATACTGACATTCTCCGGGCAGACACAGCAGATACAATTACTGTATCAATGCGTGGTTTTATCACGGACAACAGTGCCTCTCTTACATTTGATCTAACAGCAACCAACAACTTCAAAGCGGCAGTGTCTACTGGAACACCTGCTTTGACATTCACAGGAATGGCTTCTGCATCTGGACAGTCTGGTAACATCTACATCAACAACACAGGTGCTGTTATTTCAGCGGCAACAAGCACAGTGATCAATAGTGCTGACCTGACAACAATCAGTAACGTAGGTAAATACTGGTTAAGTTATTACTGTGATGGCACTGACGTATACGTGACATCTTCAACAGCACTGACAGATCAAGGTCTATAATGGCGATCATCCAAGGCAACGCTAAAAAGTCTACAGTATCTGGCTTCTATCCTAAGACCATTGAAGGATCGCTACGGTTTAACGATGATGACTCTGCGTACCTGAGTTGGACTCCTGACAGCGCAGGTAATCGTAAGACTTGGACTTGGAGTGGTTGGGTTAAGCGAGCCAATATTAAGTCAGCAAGGATTGACCTGTTTTCATCTGACGGCAGTACACCAACAACAAACATGAGTTTTGGGTGGAACAGTGGCGATCAACTGTTTTTTGGCAACTGGTCATCTGATCAAATTTTAGTGTCTACACAAGTATTTCGTGACCCATCTGCGTGGTATCACATTGTTGTTCAATTTGACTCAACACAAGCTACTGCGTCTAATCGTGTGAAGTTTTACATCAATGGATCTAGGCTTACGGCTGTTACCGATAACATCTCAACATACATTTCACAAAATACAGACTATGGCGTAAATAACACATCGGAACACAACATCGGCCAGAGTGCTTATGCCAATAATTTCAGATATGACGGCTAC
>Ga0209654_1000543_pt1 | contig 36028 bp, 37 predicted proteins | sample SaaInl1SG_22_DNA_FD_184646 | JGI IMG/M metagenome (GOLD analysis project Ga0209654, IMG submission 184646) | Marine microbial communities from expanding oxygen minimum zones in the Saanich Inlet - ESP_161SG_22_DNA (SPAdes) (version 2) | ecosystem: Environmental > Aquatic > Marine > Intertidal... | reverse complement strand
GGTACGACAACGAATGGGGATTCTCGAATCGGATGCTTGACACAACCCTGGCTTGGCTTGCCGCCTAACACCATAAGGAATGAGTCCAAATGGCCCAAAACACCATAACAATCCAACAACAATTTATTGAAAATCCGACCAGAGCAGACGATCGACGGCTATCCGCTGCAGGTGTCACTATCGACTATTCAAGGCATTGGGCCACAGACCAAGATCTCCAAATGTCGATGAAAACACTCGCTCAGCGAGGTTTCTCAGCGGCACGCGAAGCACTTTTTTCTGGTGGTTTAGTAAATACCACGGAGCATCGAGCAGCACTCCACATGGCTGTTCGAGCATCATCACACAGTCAAATGGCGCGTGATCTTCCAGAGACCATGCGAGACGTGCTGACTGAACGCAAACGCTGTTTCGATTTAGCCTCGAGAATACGTGCGGGAACCTACCCAGGACAGCGTCAGGTAACCGACATCGTCAACGTTGGAATCGGCGGATCTGATTTGGGGCCTCGGTTGCTTGTTGAAAGTGTATCGGGCAGAGACAACACACAAATTAAATATCATGCGATATCGAACGTTGATCCCACCGCTTGGAGTCGTCTGAAACTCGAACTCAAGCCTGAAACAACACTGGTGGTTCTTGCATCCAAATCGTTTCGCACACAAGAAACACTCGAAAACGGTAAGTTAATTCTTAGCTGGTTGACGGAAGCGCTTGACGATGCGGCCATGGATCACGTCTTCGCCGTCACAGCGAGTCCAGACAATGCGAAGAAATTCGGCCTCAAGGCAACCCAGATTCTTCCCATATGGGATTGGATTGGTGGCCGTTTCTCAGTGTGGTCAGCTGTTGGATTCGCTGCCCTGTGCGCGATCGGCGAAGAAAAGTTTCAACGATTCCTGAATGGTGCAGAATCAATGGATACTCACTTTCGATCAGCACCACCTGAACAGAACATACCGGTCATCATGGCCTGCCTTAGTGACTACTACCGGAACGAGCATGGCCTGCAATCGCAAGCCATAATTCCCTATGCAGAGGCCCTACAATACCTGCCAGCGTACCTCCAGCAATTGGAAATGGAGTCACTTGGCAAATGCGTCGATGTCAATGGCCATCCGATCGTAGGAGGGACCAGTCAAATTCTGTGGGGACAATCCGGCACCAATGGACAGCATGCATTTCACCAACTTTTACACCAAGGCTCGGTCATCTCGCCGGTAGATCTGATTCTGGTGAAACAGGGGCCGCAAGGGTATGAGGCGCAACACAACATGCTACTTGCCAACGGATTGGCACAAGCCGAAGCCCTTGCATTTGGACGTAAACACAACGATCCGCACCGAGATATTCCAGGCAACAAACCCAATTCAATCATTGGCCTCGAGCAACTCACGCCAGAAGCCCTTGGAGCGCTCATTGCTGCTTATGAACACAAAGTATTTACCCTCGGTTTAATGTGGAACATCAATCCATTCGACCAGTTCGGTGTCGAACTGGGAAAGGACCTATGCACACAATTCCTGAAGTACCTGAACGATCCAACAGCGATTCCCCCGCAATCAATAGCGACTTGGATCAAATGGTGCCAACCTTGATTAGCATGCGCTAACCAGGGCGCTTGTTGATGACAGTGACTTGGGGCAAAGCTTACTCAACTCATCTAGGGAATCTCGACATCCAGCAAGGGTGCATGCTGCTGCGCACCGTACACATCCGTCTCGCCCAAGTCCCCTGACCCAAGAGCGCGCCGAATGGTGATTTTAATTGCCAGGGCAGGGGCAAACTCAACAACCGACAATACATCCCCCGGCGCGATCCCATAAATCGCAGCAAAATGGTCCGCTCGAAGCCGACCTGAGTCCACGACACGCACATAGGCCTCCTCTGAATCGAAAAGCACATCAAATGTCAGCTCAAAGGGACCTGCGTTTTTCGATCGGATCACTTTCGCCAAATCAGCCAATCTCATGCAGATCCCCCATCAGACGGTATTCAATCGGAAATGGTGCCAATGGATCATCCACTTGCATCAGGTGATAGAGACTGAATGCAAACACCGACCCCAAAGCCACGTCGGACGGTGAATACGGAAAAGCCAAATTTCCGGCAGTCGACTGGCGACCTGGATAACCAAGATGCAATAGCGTCGAGCGGGCAAAGGCACACAGCGTATCCGCCAGTGCTTGGGTTTGTGCTGTGACTTCGATGACTAATCCAATTTCATGTGGCACAGCATCTCGTTTCGGCTCAAGAGGCCCCATCACTCCGTCACGTCCATAGCAATGAAACAACAACGTTGCATCGGCGGGATCAATGTCTTCAAAGTTCGCAAAGACCGCTGAGCGGGTTGTTTCAAGGATGGCATCAAGTGACGCAATAAAATCAGGTGAACGCACGCCGGCGATCGAGATCGTACGAAAGCCGACTTGGCGTGCGCCCTCCAATTTCACTCGGTAAGTGGCATCAGCCTGAAAGGTGGTCCCGCTGACACGCACCCGCCGCCCATCAAGTGCTTGAAATTGGCATTCACTGAGATCTAGAACCCCTCCTGGACCTGGCAGAAATCGTGGATCGCTTTTCTCATAGAGCGTGTGAGCAGCCACTGAGGTCACAGTGCAACTGCGATCAGGATTCATCGGTTCGAGAACGAATCCGTCCTGATCAATGACACCAAGCATGCAGTCAGATCCACTTCCTGGAGTGGCAGCAATCGCTGCACATTCGAGAATCTTCCCCATATGCAATGCCAGTGATTCAGGTAAGCCTGCTCGGATTGGAACTGCAGCAAAGACAGCAGGATCGTAGCACCGTCCAGCAAGGATAATTTCGGCGCCGGCATCAAGCGCCTGAAGAATAGGCTCTGTTCCCATCTGTGCCACGACATGAGTCGATTCGGTAATGTGCGCTTCCGTCAGCGGGAAGACAGGCCCAAGCGGCGAAATGCGCTGTTCATGCAGCGCATGCAAAATGTCGCCGACATCTTGATCGGCTGCAATGATCGCGACCTGAGCAGTCTGCCCAAGCTCTGTCAGACACTCCGCGATGATCTCAGCACACCAATCCAAATGCGGTTTTGCTCCTGCACCACCGGCTGATCCAATCAACAAAGGAATTCGTTGAGCCAGAGCTGCTTCAATCATTCGCAATAGGTCGCGCTTGACCGCTAACCGGTCCGTGAATGACTTACCAGAGCCTAAATAATGTGGGCCGGGATCAGTCGAACCCGCATCAACAGCGATGGCGTCCGGTTGCATCGACAGGCCCCGCTGAAATGATGCATCGGGAAACCCGTAACCCAAAATTGCTGTTGGCGACAGCACCTTCACTTCTTGCAACCGGCAAACCTCCTCAGTCACTAGCATCGAATGTACGCCTCAATCGGCCCGAACAACAACGTCACTGTCATCTGCCACCAGTGAAAAAGCAGTCAGACCGAATTTGACATCAACCCCAATAACCAAGCCAGTACGAGATATCGCCCACCCTTCGCCACGGTGACGATAAGCAAAAACCGCCATAATGGCTCTTTCAAAATACCGGCCACAAACGTTATGGGATCTCCAATCACCGGCGCCCAACTCAGGGTTAAGCTGAGCCAGCCAAAACGCTCGTAGTGGCGTTGCGCTCGCGCCACTTGCTGGGGGGAAAACGGACACCGGGGGTGGTCAACAAACCGCAAGGAAAGCCGACCCAAAATCCAGTTAACAAAAGCGCCAAGAACATTACCGACCGTGGCAACGCCGAGGATGATCCACGCGGCGAATTGTGTCTCATACAAGGCATACAAAAGCACTGCCTCTGATTGCGCCGGAATAAGAGTGGCTGCAATAAATGCAGAGAAAAAGAGGCCTAAAAGGATCATTGGGAAATCACCTCAGGCACAGTCCGATCAGTTGACACTGGCTACGGTCGCAGGGGTTTCCCACACGCCTGTATCGGCTACTAGCATTCGACCACCTCACTCCGAACAACAACAATCCTGTCATGCCAATTGCAGTTAGGGTCACAATACCCAACAACCAACCGCAAGCGATTGTTTACCTGCAATGGTTCGGAGGGGGCGTACCAGACTCGCCGCTGACCGGAGCACTTCACAGATGCAAAATCAGAGGCATGACCGACATCGCACTGTATCCGAGAATCGATTCGGTGTGCCAGCAAGTCAAGACCACCTCAGATCGAGTGATTTACAGTGATCAATTCCAAAACGGACCGACTGCGCGCTGAAATTACGCGCTTGGATGACCAGTCGCCTCACCCCATACTTCCCGCGAGAAGGAGAATGACATGAACAATACCGTATTATTAATCGCAACCAGCGCTCAGGGTCAGAAAGCCACCAGTTTTCAACTCGCTCAAGAGCTGATCGAGAAATTATCACCCACTGATGTGATCACCCGCGATCTGTCTGCTGGTATTCCAGTGGTCTCAACAGAATGGGTCGAGGCCAATTTAACGCCTGCCGAGCAACGCACAGACACGCATCGCGCCGCACTCGCCCTTTCTGACTCCCTTATCAGCGAGATTCAGTCCGCGGACACACTTGTGATCACCTGTCCGATCTACAATTTTGGGCTTTCCAGTGCGCTCAAAGCATGGGTGGATCAAATCTGTCGCGCCGGAATCACTTTCCAATACACCGAAAACGGACCGGTCGGACTGCTGGAGGGCAAGCGTGCCTATATCGTCATCACCTCAGGCGGAGTGCCAGTTGGCAGTGCAGTTGATTTTGCGAGCCCACACCTTCAGCAAATCCTCAAATTCATTGGCATCTCTGACATCAAGATCATTGCGGCGGACCAACAAATGACCACGCAAGATGCAATCGAGCGAGCGAGCGCTCAAATCAGAGATATGGTCGAGGCGTAAGACTGAGGCAAAACCGCCGGTATGGCCTCCAGTCTGGAACACGAAATCAGCCGCGCACGATTGCTGTCTGGCCAATGGCTGATTGAAGATCTCGATTGGCGGCACAAACCACTGGGCTGATTAAAGCCCTAACCAGTGGGTGCCGGCGATATAAACGCCGGTCCCACTGACGATACTAAGTAGTGGATGCCTCCACAACCACTGTGAGCCCGCAGTCACTGCCATCGAGATGCCAGTGAGCATGTGAGCCGCTGCAGCCTCTTGGCTCAGGGTCAACACACCATACACCACTAAAATGATCATCAACATCGGCGGCAGCTTCGCCCCCACATGCTTCACCATGGGATGCTCAGCAAACCGATGCATGGCTATGAACGGCATCGCACGTGTGAGAAATGTGGCCGCAGCCATCACCGCCAAAAAGAGCAGCAGGTCACGATCAGACATGATGCGGTAAACGCCTGTAATCGACCACAACAACCCCCAAGCACAATGCGCAAGCGAGCAACAAAAAATCTTTGCCGAGTAAAGCCGCCAAGACCATAGACACAACAACAGCTGCCACCAGTAATCGTGGATGCATGAAACTGCGCAACTGTTCAATCAAAAGCACCAGAAATAGGGCCACCAGAGCAAACTCAAAGCCTCGGGCATCAAAGGCTGCCCAATGTTGCATCAAGGCCCCCAAACCACATCCGAGCACCCAGTAGCTTTGATTCAGAACAGTCAGTGCGCCGTAATAAGAGGCGTCAGGATCCCTTCCTACTCGCTTTTTTGAGGTAACCAGCGCATAGGTTTCATCGGTAAGACCGAAAATCAGATACCAGCGGAGCCACCCATGTTTTGGATAACGGTCGATTACAGAGAGCCCGTAGAACACATGCCGTGCATTTAATAAGAGTGTCGCGAAAAAAGTCTCGGCCAGTCCCGCACCCGCGCCCAACAAAGCAACCGCTAAGAACTGTGCGGAGCCTGCATACACAACCAGACCAGACAACGGCGCATAGAGCCAGTGATAACCGAGACTTGAAAACAGCACTCCAAAGGCCATCCCCAACGGGAGATAGCCAAAGAAAACGGGAGCTGAATCTCGGAATGCCTCACGCCAAACGCTCGGCTCAGGCATTCTCGGGCAGCCATCCCCGCAATTCACGATGAACGATGTGCTCGAGCACAGCGATTCCTTCATCGGACGCATTCAGGCATTCGAGTGCGATCAACTCATGCCCGCCGGCCTCTTCAAAGGTTTCTTGCAAGCCCATGGCAATCTCTTCAAGAGTTTCGACACAGTCCGAGATGAACGCAGGGCTCACCACTGCAACCCGCTTAATACCCTGGTGACCAAGCTCTTCGATCAGCTTATCGGCATAGGGCTGCAGCCATTCTTTTGGTCCAAAACGGGACTGAAACGCGACGCGAAATCGATCTTCTGGCCAGTCCAACGCCTCACGCAGCAGCCGCGCAGACTTTTGGCACATGCAGTGGTAGGGATCTCCCTTCAAAAGATACTCTTTCGGTACACCGTGAAAACTTGCAACCAAAATTTCAGGCTCATGTTCCAACGCAGCCAATTGACGACGCACTGACGCCGCCAACTGGGCCACATACACGGGGTCATCATAAAATGGAGGAGAGACGCGGATGGTGGGCTGCCACCGCATGCCCTTTAGCGTGTCACCAATTTTATCCACCACAGAACCCGTCGTACTCGAGGCATACTGCGGATACAGAGGCACACACAAAATTTTCCAGCAGCCATCAGCAAAGAGCTTCTCGATCATCGAGGGAATCGAAGGGTTGCCATAACGCATGGCAAATTCAACCCGAACATCTTGGCCTGATATGCGCTCAGCAATGGCCTCGGTTTGCTCACGTGTGATTGTCCGAAGCGGCGACTCGTCAAGTTCGTTGTTCCAGATCGCCCGATAGGCCGCTGCCGACTTTTTCGGCCGGAATGTCAAAATCGGACCTTGTAAAATCAATTGCCACAGGATTTTCGGCAACTCAACCACTCGAGTGTCACTCAAAAATTCACCGAGATAACGCCGCATCGACCAATAGTCGAGTGCATCTGGGGTCCCCAAGTTAATCAGCAAAACGCCGATTTTCGGGCGGGGAACGGCTGGATGGTCGTTTGGCAATGGCTGCATCAACTTAAATCTCTCTGTGTCAGTTGGCTCAGTAATCGAAGGAGTAGGTCTGGGTCACGTGTGCCACAAGTCTCGCGCGATGAATGCATCGCGAATTGTGCGCATCCAATGTCAATGGTGTCGATCCCAAGACGACCTGCAGTCAACGGGCCGATGGTGCTTCCACATCCCAAATCGGAGCGCGCTGAAAAGTATTGTAATGGCACGTCAGCACGCTCGGCGGCTTGTTCAATAACGCCTTGCGTCAATGCTGTTGTGGCGTACCGATGGTTGGCATTGATCTTGACCACAGGGCCTTCGTTCAACAGCGGACGGTGTCCCTCATCATGCTTGTTAGCATAGTTCGGGTGGACCCCGTGGGCATTGTCGATAGAGACCATCAAACTGTTGGCACGCACCGCCTCGAAGTCGGCCTGATTCGACGCTCTTCGCAGCACAGACTCCAAAAACGGACCATCGGCTCCTGACGTCGAGACGCTACCCACTTCTTCGTGATCATTAAGAACAACCATCACGCCTTCCGCCGTCTCATTTGCCACTAAGGCCTCAATGCTGATAAAGCAGCTAAGCAAGTTATCCAACCGTGCACTGAGCAAAAACTCCTGTTCAAGCCCCGCAACAGTCGCCGATTCGACTGGGTATACGCACAACTCAAAGGCGCTGATTTCATCCGCTGATCGGTCCATCCGGTCGGCAAGCCACTTTTTGAAGTCAAATTCAGCGTCGCTCTCGGCGCGGCCTATCACCATCACCAGTTCATCGTGCGGATTGACTTTGCGCCCTGAGTTCGCATCGCGGTCGAGATGAATCGCCAAACTCGGGATCACTCCAAGAGGTTCTCGTAGGTCAAACAACTCCGAAAGCACTGCACCACCATTTGCGATCGCAACCCGACCGGCGATTGACAGCTCTCGATCGAACCAGGGCGCGAATAAGACACCGCCATACACCTCCAAACCCAATTGAAAGTAGCCATTGCGCTTAATCACAGAGTTGGGTCTGAGTCGGAGGTTAGGGCTGTCGGTGTGCGCGCCAAATAAAGTCCACCCAGTCACATCCTGGGGTTGGCGCCACGCAATTAATGCACCATCGGCCCGAACCACAAAATACCCGGCACCGGCTTCTAATCGCCAAGGTAACCGTTCGTCCAGTTGCACAAAGCCGGCATGCGCCAACCGCTCTGCCACCTGTCCAACGGCATGCCATGGTGTTGGCGACGCATCGAGAAATTGCATCAATTGACTGATCAAGGCAGATGGTGGACGCGGATTCAAGTTGTCTCTCCAAAGGTTGCACTCTATGGTATGCAAAAGCATAACAGCTTAATTAAGGTTCATTGAGGTGACAGACAAGTTGCGTAAGTTAATCGTGTGGCATCAGTTCCCTATTTTTCGCGCACTCGCTTTGGCATGGGTCATGGTCCTACCCAGCCACGCGGTGGTGGTCGAACCCACAGACGCCGAGCGGCGCCTCGCACAGTTGATTGCTGAGGAATTGGATCAGCGACACCTCGCATCCGACGCTCTGTTCGAAGCCCGCAGACCCATGGTGGGTGAAATGATCCTGAACGCCATCGACCCCAGTCGCTCGTTTCTCACATCGACGGATCTACTTACAGCAGACGTCGCCCGTCTCCCCGACGTTATCGAGCAGGGGCAACTGGAGTCAATTTATCGATTGTACGGATTGATGTTGAACCGATCAGAGGCGCGGCTCGATTATTGGCTGGAAACACTGGCTCTTGGCGAGACTGGTCTCAATCTGAATGATGACGAATCTCTCCCAATTCGGGATCGCACCGCACCGTGGCTCAAGCACCCTTCGGAGCTTGAAGACCTCTGGCGCAAGCAACTGGAGAACCAAGCCATCAATCTGCTGTTGGCTGACCGCTCCATTGACGACACCATCAAAGCACTGGTGCGTCGCTTTGAAAGCCAAAAAAATCGGCTCGAACAGACGCGAGCCAGTGATGTGTTTGCCGCCGTGATTAATGCCTACGCCAGTGCATATGATCCGCACACGTCCTACCTGCCACCGGCTGACAGCGAGACCTTCAACATCAACATGTCGCTGTCTCTCCAAGGCATCGGAGCAGTACTTCAAACAGAAGATGAATTCACCAAAGTGGTCAGCCTGATCCCTGGCGGCCCTGCTGAACTTGACGGACGGCTGAAACCTGCAGATCGCATTCTGGGGGTTGGACAAGACAACGAAGCCATCGAGGATGTTGTTGGCTGGCGCCTGGATGAAGTAGTGCAGCTGATCCGAGGCCCCAAAGGATCACGAGTCCGTATTGAGGTGCAGTCTGGCGACGACGCACCACACCGGGAAATTGTCCTAATTCGAGACCGCGTGCAGTTGGAAGAGCAATCAGCCAAAAGCACCGTGCTAGAAATTGGTCCTGAAAACAAAAAAATCGGCGTCATTACGATCCCAACGTTTTATTCGGATTTCACCGCAAAACAGGCCGGCGACCCCAACTACCGCAGCACGACTCGAGATGTACGTCGATTAATCAACGAGCTTCGTGAAGCCAAAGTCGAAGGCATCGTGGTCGATCTCAGGAACAATGGCGGCGGCTCGCTACAAGAAGCCTATGAGTTATTTGGCTTGTTTATTCAGCGCGGTCCTGTGGTGCAAATTCAAAGCGCCGGTGGACGAACAGATGTCCGAGGTGATCGCGACCCTGAAATCGCCTGGGACGGACCAATGGCGGTCTTAGTGAATCGATTGAGCGCCTCAGCCAGTGAAATTTTCGCCGGAGCGATGCAGGACTATGGCCGCGGCCTTGTGCTCGGCTCACAAACTTTCGGCAAAGGCACGGTGCAGGCCCTACTCCCAATCGATGCAGGCCAATTGAAACTAACCATTGCCAAGTTTTACCGCATCTCAGGACTCTCAACGCAACACCAAGGAGTCGTGCCTGATATCACCTTCCCTTCTGCTTTTGACCCCACAGAAATCGGTGAGAGTGCTCTCGACACCGCCCTACCCTGGGATCAAATTCGCTCGCTGCGCTACAACCAATTGGATATGCCACAAGCGAGAGTTCCAACGCTTGTGGATCAACATCAGGCACGGATTGCCCGTGATCCAAATTTTGTCGCACTGATCGAGAGAACAGAACGTGCACGCGCGTTGTCAAATGCAGAGTCTGTGTCATTGCAACTGGCACAACGGCAACGCGAGCGCGAGGCCAACAATGCGCGCGCATTGGCAATCGAGAATACGCGTCGCACCGCACTTGGTTTGCCTGCGCTTGCAGATTTCAGTGACTTAGAATCGGAAGATGCTCAAGATCCAGATCCCAACGATGACGCGTCACTGGTCGAGTCTGCTCGGATCTTGCTTGATGAGATTGCGATTAATCCGCGTCTCGCGGGACTCTAGGGGGCGGCACCATCGACAGCGGTGTGATGGCGCCCGACTTGCTGTCGCGGATGCGTGCAGGACCTGTGTTTTCGACTTCATCGATGCGGATCACAGCGTGCATCGGAATGTAGCTACGCTTCACCCCTTGAAACTCAGCTTTCAGCTTCTCTTCGGCCGGATCCACTAACAACCCACTGCGTTCCCCAAAAACAAACTCTTCAACTTCGATGAACCCATAGAGGTCGCTGGAATAAATCTGCCGTGCGAACACTTCGTACACCTTGTCTTGACTGACAAATTGAACGCGGAAAGTCGGGTCGGGTGTTTTCGCCATGAGTGATCCTCAACAGGGGGCGTTAGTCTGTCGATCTTTACCTGCTCCGTCAAGAACACCCGTGCAATTTCAAGGACTTCGGCTTATACTCGCGCGCCCTGTAAATAAGGAGATCGGATGACTGCAAAGCTCTTCATCAAGACCCACGGATGCCAGATGAACGAATACGATTCAGACCGGATGGCAGATCTGTTGAAGGAGAGTCACGATCTCGGTCTGACCGCGGACGCCGATGAGGCCGAAGTCATCTTGATTAACACCTGCTCGATCCGTGAGAAAGCACAAGAAAAAGTGTTTTCAGAACTCGGACGCTATCGCGCCCTTAAAGAAAAAAATCCCAATCTTATTATCGGAGTTGGGGGCTGTGTCGCCTCGCAAGAAGGGGAAGCAATTCGCGCGAGGGCGCCATTTGTCGATCTGGTGTTTGGACCGCAAACTTTGCATCGGCTACCAGAAATGCTTGAAGCGCGTCGTCAAGACGGCCAACCGCAGGTCGACATCAGCTTTCCGGAAATTGAAAAATTTGACCGTTTGCCTGAGCCGAAACTCGAGGGGCCGAGTGCGTATGTCAGCATTATGGAAGGATGCAGCAAATACTGTACGTTCTGCGTGGTTCCCTACACTCGCGGCGAAGAGATCAGTCGCCCACTGACCCAAGTACTGACAGAAGTCGTAGCCAACGTTGAGCAAGGGGCGCGTGAAATTCATCTCCTCGGACAAAACGTCAATGCGTATCGGGGAGAGTCTGAAGATGGAAGTACAGCTGATCTGGCTGACCTGATCCGGATCATTGCTGAAATTCCAGAAATCGAGCGGATCCGCTTCACCACCAGTCACCCTGTAGAGTTCTCGGATGCTCTAATCGAGTGCTTTGCAGACGTCCCTAAGCTGGTCAGTCACTTGCACCTTCCAGTGCAATCTGGATCAGATCGAATCTTAGCGGCCATGAAGCGTGGACACACGGCACTCGAGTACAAGGACAAAATTCGGAAGATCAAAGCAGCTCGACCCGGGATCAGCCTGTCGTCAGATTTCATCATCGGTTTTCCCGGGGAAACTGAGGCAGATTTTCAAAAAACAATGCAGTTGATCGAAGCCATAGGCTTTGATGTCAGTTTTAGCTTCATCTATTCGGCCAGACCCGGCACGCCTGCATCTGACTTGCCGGACGATGTGTTGATGCCCGAGAAAAAAGCGCGTTTAGCGGCACTTCAAGCGCGCATCGCACAACATGCGCAACGCATCAGCCAAGGGATGGTGGGCCAGCTGCACTCGGTGCTAGTGACAGGGCCATCAAAGAAAGATCCAGGCGAGCTCTCCGGTCGAACTGAAAACAACCGCGTGGTTAACTTCCGGTGCGATCGAACCGATTTGATCGGACGCTTCGTCGAATGCGAGATTATCGACGCCTATCCAAATTCGCTGCGCGGTCAAATGACTGAACGGGCACCTTGGTAGTGGATATCCGTCAATGCATTTTAGAGCCCAATGATGCGAGACGCCTGGCCGCTCTTTGCGGACGAGAGGACACCCACCTGCGTTTGATTGAGTCACGCTTACCGGTAGTGATTCGTAACCGCGGTAATCAATTCGAAGTGGAAGGCGAAGTTGATGCGACTCGAGCGTGCGTCCGTTTGCTCGACCAACTGTACCGAGAGACCCGTGATACTGAGCTCTCAGATGACATGGTCCACCTGCATTTACAAGAAGCATCCGCGTATCAAATCGATGACCATCGCGAGATCTTGATCGACACGCCGAAGCTAAAAATAAAGCCGCGTGGTAAAAATCAGAAAGGTTATATCGAGGCCATTCAGGGGCATGACGTGAACTTTGGCATAGGCCCAGCTGGTACCGGTAAGACCTGGCTGGCAGTCGCATGCGCGGTGGATGCCTTACGGCGAGATCGAGTCGAACGGATCGTTTTGGTACGACCTGCAGTTGAAGCAGGTGAACGCCTCGGATTCTTGCCTGGTGATTTGGCGCAGAAAATTGATCCCTATTTGCGGCCTCTGTATGACGCACTGTATGAAATGCTTGGCTATGACAAGGTATCAAAGTTGCTGGAGCGGCAAATCATTGAAATTGCTCCCCTCGCATACATGCGCGGTCGCACCTTGAACCACAGCTTTATCATCCTTGACGAGTCCCAAAATACCACCCGCGAACAGATGAAAATGTTCCTGACGCGCCTCGGATTTGGTTCAACTGCCGTCATTACCGGAGACCCAAGCCAAATCGATTTACCTCGTAAAAGCGACTCCGGACTCACTCATGCAATTGGCGTCCTCAAGTCAGTGAAGGGAATCTCCATGACCCATTTCACATACAAAGATGTGGTACGCCATCCGCTTGTAGGACGTATCGTCGACGCCTACGAACGGGCCCAAGATGAGCATTGATTTTGACGACGCCAGTGGACAGTGCCCACTGGCGCCAGCTCAGGTCACTCAATGGATCGAAATGACGCTCAACTGCGTCCAACACGACACCAATGTAGAGCTTGCGGTGCGCGTGGTGGATGTCGATGAGGGTCAGAGGCTGAATGCACACTATCGCGGAAAGGATTACGCCACTAACGTGCTGTCATTTCCGGCTGACATCGTGCTGCCTGAAGGGCCAGTGGTATTAGGTGATCTGGTACTGTGCTGGCCCGTTGTAGTGGCAGAAGCAGCGCAGCAACACAAAGCCATCCCGCAACATGCGGCACATCTGATCGTTCATGGTGTGTTGCATCTGCTGGGGCGCGACCACATCACTGATCTCGAAGCGCAAGCGATGGAAACAGAAGAGATCGGCATTCTGCAAAAACTCGGCTATCCTAACCCCTACATTGGCGAGGGCACTGACAATACATGAACGACGGACGAAGTCCCGAGAGCCAGGATTCGAGATCCTGGTTCGATCGTTTAGCTGGAGTAATCTCCGGAGAAGCTGGCAATAAAACTGAACTGATCGATGAGCTCCGCGACGCTAAAGATCGCGGTCTTTTTAATCAAGAAACGTTGGCGATTTTGGAAGGCGCACTGTCGGTCTCGGATATGCAAGTCCGCGAAGTCATGATCCCGCGCACGCAAATGGTGGCCATTCGTCTCGATGAGCGACCGGAAGAATTCTTGCCCCGGGTGATCGAATCCGCCCACTCTCGCTTCCCGGTCCTCGGAGAGCAACCGAGCGAGGTCATCGGTATTTTACTGGCGAAAGACCTTCTTTCTTTTCTCATCAGCCAAGACCTCGAACGCTTTGAAATCAAGGAAGTCGCCCGTCCAGTGCGGCGAGTACCAGAAAGCAAACGGCTTGATCAACTACTCAAGGAATTTCGAGACAATCGGGCGCATATGGCGGTCGTGATTGATGAATATGGTGATGTGGCTGGATTAGTTACGATTGAGGATGTGCTTGAACAGATCGTTGGCGAGATCGAGGACGAACACGATCATGACGAAGATCTCAGCATCCGGCACCAAACCAACGGGGCGAGTTTGGTCAAAGCCATCACAGAAATCGACGATTTCAATGAAGAATTTGGTACTCAGTTCTCAGACACAGACTTTGACACCATCGGCGGTTTGGTCACGCATGCCTTTGGGCACTTACCTGCACGCGGCGAAAAAACATCGTTTGGCGGATTCGATTTTGTTGTCCTAAACGCCGACAACCGCAGAATCCGGCTGCTCGAAGTCCGACGCCATGGATCTGTCGAGGATTAAAGTGCCGCTGGCGATTGTCGCCGGGGCACTCGGAACCCTCTCATTCGCACCCTTTTCATGGTGGTGGTTCGCTCCAATCAGCCTTGCTGCCTGGATGTGGCTGACCATGCGCTGGCCTGGATTTGGCACCGGTTATTGGTTTGGATTCGGGCTATTCGCAACTGGAGTCTCTTGGGTATCCGTCAGCATGATCGAGCACGGCGGCGCATCCATAGGATTAGCCGCCACGATGACGGGGCTTTTCGCCGCCGGATTGGCGATCTTCCCGGGACTCGCTTCATGGGGCTATGCCGCATGGCACTCGCGATGGCCCTCAACCCTGCGCAAAGGGATCCTACTGAGTTCCTGCTGGGTCACGATGGAGGCTTTGAGAAGCTGGGTGTTAACCGGTTTCCCATGGTTACTGATGGGTCATGCAGCACTCGATAGTCCATTTGAGGGGTATTTGTCATGGATTGGCACATTCGGTGCCTCGGCAATGATGGCTTTGGTCGCCGCCGCCAGTCTGGCGGTGCTCACGGCACACCGTTGGATAGCCACCATCCTCGGCATTGCTGTACTGCTCATTGGTTGGGGAGCGCACACGCAATTCCGTCCACAATTGGATGAGAACACTGTACGCGTCGCCTTGTGGCAGCCAGTAATCAATCAAGCCGAGAAATGGAAACCTGAATTCCGCGACGGCATCGTGGCCAACCACGTGCGCTTCGGACTTCCTTCCGATGCGGATGTGATTGTCTGGCCAGAAACCGCTTTGCCGATGACTGACTCGCAGGCACGACGTTTATTGCCCGATCTTGATGCGCTGCTGGTGCGTGATCAACAAACACTGATTGCTGGTGTGCTCGGCCAGGACGACGGACGCTATACCAATCGACTCATGACCTTTGGACAAGGTAATGGGACCTATGACAAAACCCGCCTCGTGCCTTTTGGTGAATATGTTCCGATGGAAACGTGGTTACGTGGGCTAATTGCCTTCTTTGATTTGCCAATGTCGGCAATTGTCCCTGGAACGCGCCAAGAGTTATTTCGTCATGGCAACTTGGTCATGGCACCACTCATTTGTTACGAGATCGCTTATACCGGCCTCGCACGGCACAGCGCGAAAGATGCAAATGCGCTGTTGACCGTATCCAATGACACCTGGTTTGGAGACTCCATTGGTCCAGACCAACACCTGCAAATCGCTCAGATCCGAGCGCGTGAACTGGGTAAGCCAGTGATCCGCGCGACCAATGACGGCTGGACGGTTGTCATCGATGCTTTTGGTCGCGTGCAAGCTTCGCTACCGCGGTTCGAATCGGGTGTCTTATTCGCCGATGTAAGGCCCGCTTCTACTCGCACACCCTATGCGCAAGCCGGGGAGGCTCCATTAATCCTGATCCTCGTGATTCTGCTGACACTTTCGCGAAGAAATGAGGCTCTACTTCCGGAATCCCCCTGATTTTTCTACTCACACCCTTACCCCAGACTGGCTGACCGGCTATCCTTGCTTCTTTTAATTTGTAGGAACGTCACGAGTTCATGGAACGCGAATATCAACCGCTGGTAATCGAGCCAGCCATTCAACAACACTGGGCGGACCACGACGTATTCACCACATCGGACGACCCCTCTAAACCAAAATTTTATTGTTTGTGCATGTTCCCCTATCCCTCTGGGAAGTTACACATGGGCCATGTGCGTAACTACACCATTGGCGATGTCATCAGCAGATACATGACCATGCAGGGGTATAACGTGCTCCAACCCATGGGATGGGATGCGTTTGGTATGCCGGCGGAAAACGCGGCCATTAAGAACCAATTGCCTCCCGCCTCTTGGACCTATGACAACATTGATCACATGCGAAGCCAGCTGAAACGACTGGGTTTCGGCTATGACTGGTCACGCGAACTGGCCACCTGCACTCCAGACTATTACCGCTGGGAACAGTGGTTGTTTACACGGATGGTTGAAAAAGGACTCGCCTACCGAAAAAAGGCAAGAGTGAACTGGGATCCCGTGGATCAGACCGTTCTGGCCAACGAACAAGTGATTGACGGGCGCGGCTGGCGCTCCGGTGCCCTGGTTGAACAACGTGAAATCGAGCAATGGTTCATTCGAATCACTGACTATGCCGAGGAGTTACTTGCCGATCTCGACACTGTGGATTGGCCTGAGCAAGTCAAGACCATGCAACGCAACTGGATTGGCAAAAGCCAGGGGGTCGAGTTCAGTTTTGCACGACCTGGTCTCGATGAGCGTTTAGAGGTCTACACCACACGCCCTGACACCATCATGGGTATCACCTACGTCGCAGTCGCCGCGCAACACCCAATTGCAAAACTAGCTGCACAAGACTCTCCCGAAATTGCTGCGTTTATAGAAGAGTGCAGTCACATGTCAGTGGCCGAAGCAGATCTCGCACAGGCGCCGAAAAAGGGCATGGACACTGGACAGACCGTACTGCATCCATTCACCGGTGAAGAGCTTCCGATCTGGATCGCCAACTTCGTACTGATGGACTATGGCTCGGGAGCGGTCATGGCAGTTCCCGCACACGACCAGAGAGACTGGGAGTTTGCCACACAGTACAATTTGCCAATCCGCCCCGTTATTGCGCCGCATGACAACGATCCAAGTTATGACATCAGCCAAGCGGCCTGGTGCGACAAGACAGGCGTGACGTGCAACTCCGCACAGTTTGACGGCCTGGATTTTCATGATGCATTTCAGGCGGTAGCAACCGCGCTAGAAGACGCTGGAATTGGTCGGACGACCACCAATTACCGACTGCGTGATTGGGGTGTCGGCCGTCAGAGATATTGGGGGTGCCCGATTCCGGTTTTGCACACCGACGAGGGCATCAAAACGGTCCGCGATGAAGATCTTCCGGTGGTTCTGCCTGAAGATGTTGTGGTGGACGGCTCAGGCAGCCCTCTAACGCGGCGCGATGACTTTATCCAAACCATCGATCCCGACACGGGCCGACCAGCCAAACGTGAGACCGACACATTCGACACTTTCATGGAATCCAGCTGGTACTACGCACGGTTCGCCAGTGCCTTTTCGAAAGATGCCATGCTCGATTCGCATGCAAATCACTGGCTACCGGTTGACTTGTACATTGGTGGCATCGAGCACGCCATTTTGCATTTGTTGTATGCACGATTTTTCCATAAGGTGTTGCGCGACCTGGGACTACTGACCTCGGATGAACCATTCAAAAAATTGCTGACGCAAGGCATGGTTTTGAAAGACGGCACAAAAATGTCTAAGTCCAAAGGCAATACCGTCGACCCGCAGGCTTTGATTGACCAATACGGTGCCGATACGGTACGCCTATTTACGATGTTCGCTGCCCCTCCCGAGTTGTCTCTTGAGTGGTCAGATGATGGCGTCGCTGGCGCCCACCGCTTTCTGAAGCGGGTACATGCCCTGGTCAGCGATTACGCCGAGTCAGGAGCATACGAGCCCATTAGGTCGGTGGATCTGGCGAGTCTGACGGACGAAGCGCGCGATCTGTATCGCAAGGTGCATGAAACCATTGGTAAGGTGTCGGACGACATCGGCCGTCGCTATCACTTCAACACCGCAATCGCATCGGTGATGGAATTAACCAACCAAACGATGAAGTTTGATCCCATATCGGCTTCGGACCAAACCGTTGTCGCCGAAGCGATCGATGCGATCGTAATTCTGTTGTCACCCATCACCCCACATCTTAGCGAGCACCTGTGGCAACTGCTCGGGCACACCGAGACGCTCACAGCGGTCCGTTGGCCCGCGGTGCGTGAAGAGGCTCTGACGCGCGAGACACATACGATGGTGGTGCAGGTTAATGGAAAACTGCGCGGTCGCATTGACGTACCCGCCGACGCCGATCAGGATGTGATTTTGGATCTAGCCCGTGCGGAACCGCAGGTGGCAAAATTTATCGAGGGCATGGTTGAAAAGAAAGCCATTGTCGTTCCGAACAAATTGGTGAACTTGGTGGTAATTCCTGCATGATCTCCCGTCGACTTTTGATTACGGCCATGGGCGCCTCCCTACTCACCGGATGCGGTTTCCGTCTCCGTGGTACAGGACCCTTGATTGGCGAATTACCGGAAAGACTCAAGATCTCAACGCCGGATCCATTTTCTCCATTCATCCGAGACATCATCCGGCAATTGCAGGAACAGGGCACAGAAATCGTAGAACGGGCATCAGATGTACCCACCCTCACTCTGAATCTCCCAGTTTTGGACGAACGAGTACTCGGGCCCGTGACCGGTGGCGACCAGACCGAATTGGCACTGACTATGTCCTACAGACTTGATGGTCCTAACATGACCCTATTGATTCCAGAAACCTCGGTCAAAGCCAGTCTGATCTATGTTGACTCCGGTGCAGACACTTCTGCTGAGGACAGTCGTGTAAGGCAATTGCGTCGCGGGCTGGAGTCTGATCTGCTCGGCCAAGTGGTCTCATCGATCCGAGTCCGCTACGCTCAGGCACTCAAGCTTTCGGCCAATTCAGGAGGCTGATCCATGGCCATCAAAGCCACCGATTTTGATGGCCAACAATGGAGCAATACCCTCTGGCCTGTCACAGCACTTTTGGGTGATGAAGCCTTTTTTATGACGCGCGTTGGAGACTTTTGGCGCAACGCTGGGAAACATCTAGGGTTCAGTGAACGGGTCGTAATTGATCAAAACGAGACCGAAGCATCGGCGCGACTGCATGCAGAGCTTGATGCATTGTCATTGTTTGCAGACCGAGGTTTAGTTGAACTGCGTTTGAACAAAGGGCTTCTCGATCAGGGCCTGCGTGCTGCCATCGAGGGATGGCTGAATCATGCCCCAGACGACAAACGCTTATTGATTCTCGGCCCTGCGCTTAACAAGTCGGAACTTGGACAGAGTTGGGTCAGCACGCTGCAGCAGCGCAATGCCTGGATTGATGCAGCAACAGTTAGCGCCACACAGTTTGCCCGTTGGCTGGATGGTGAATTACGGCGACAACAGATTGAAATGGATGCCGACGCCAAAGCTGCAATCGTCAACCATACCGAAGGCAACCTATTGGCTGCCGGACAGGTACTGGAACGACTGAAATTGGTGCAACCCGATCTATTACGCGGTACCACGCTCGACTTGGAAACCGTGCTAGAAGCACTGACGCAAAGTGCCCGATACACTATTTATGATCTTGTCGATCACGCGATTCAAGCCGATGTCTCCGGCTTGAATCGCATTGCAGATTTGCTTCGATCTGAAGGAATAGAGCCCATGAATGCGCTCTGGGCCATGACGCGTGAAATCGATATTTTGCTTCAGGTTCGTCACCGCATGGATCATGGCGACTCTGCGAATCAAGCCATTAGCGCGTTGCGCGTGTGGCGCTCACGAGAAAGCCTGGTGCGCACTGCAGTCAATCGCTTGTCATTGGTCCAGTTGAGGCGCTTGCTGAATCTCTGTCACGAAACGGACCGAACCATCAAGGGTGCGACACGGGAGCCTGCATGGCTGATGCTCAAAGACATCTTACTGGGATTGGCCGGTCACCCGATGAGCCGCTGAAGCCGCCTCAATAAGGCGCTGCTCTACCTCTCCCGCTAAGGCGTATCCCATGACCTCCGGATCAGCCTGACCTGCAATACAATCAGACACCTGCGTGACCAGAAGATCACTGTAACCACAGGGATTAATTCGCGAGAAGGGCTCCAGATCCATTGCGACATTAAGCGCCACACCGTGATACGACACCCCATGCCGGATGCGTAAACCCAGACTAGCGATCTTGGCACCATTCACATAGACCCCAGGCGCATCACTGCGCGGCTCGCCAGTGATACCCAGTGGGGCCAGACATGCAATGACTGACTGTTCAAGCAGTGTCACCAGTTGACGCACATTGAGCCCGAATGCTTTGAGTGGAATCAGCGTATACAACACAACCTGACCAGGCCCGTGATAGGTCACCTGGCCTCCACGATCGGATTGAATCACCTCGATCGATCCGGGACGTAGAACATGCTCCGCTCGACCTGCTTGTCCTTGTGTAAACACGGGATCATGTTGCACGAGCCACAATTCCGCTACATCACCAGTTTTCAGCTCGACAATCGCCTCGCGCATTGCATCGTGGGTGATGAGATAAGGCTCGCGACCTCGTCTTCGGACCCGAACACTGGGCATCAAAGCACCATGTGCACGCAACCAGTTGCCTTCAGTTCGTCATGCAACTCAGCCAATTGCAACGCACTGTGTGCAACTACGCAAAACCGAAAACTTTGGTACTTCCCGTTACGACTGGCGGTCACTCGTAGGCTCTCAGGATCATACTCAGGGCAATGCTTACTAACGATACGCTCCAAGACCTCAGTGAAACCATCAGTGGTATTGGCCACAACTGAGATCGGATACCCATGGCAAGGAAATTCGATTTTAGGAGGGCTGTGCTCAGTCATGGTCAATGGTGCCGATGCAAAAGCGCATCATAGGCTGCCGCTAATTGCACAAAGTCAGTATGCGGGATGCCCGTACCCACCAGACCCAAGCCGTCCACTTCAGAGATGGGCTGCAACCCGCGGGTCGAGCTGGACACAAAAAGGGTATCAGCGGTAATCAGCTCATCAACTGACAGCGGACGCTCAGAGACAGACAAACCCTGAGCCTGAGCCAACTCAAGCACCAAATGACGGGTGATACCGGGCAATATTGCATCGCTCAATGGTGGAGTCGAAAGTGTGCCATTGTGCAAAAAGAACACATTGGAAGTGGAGGCTTCGGTGACCCAACCATCGCGGTGCAATATCACTTCCCCTGCGACCGCCTCTTTCGCGGCTTGTTGCAGCAGCACATTGGCCAACAATGAAACCGACTTAATTGCATTTAACCGCCAACGAATGTCATCGCGCACAAGCGCCTTAACCGGTGCGAGTTGCTTGGCCGTGAAAGGTGAAATCGTCAAAAATTCGGTCGGCTGGATTGTTTCTGGAAATGCGTGCTCACGAACCGGTGCCGGCCCCCGCGAGACCTGTACATACAACTTGGCATTGTCGAGCCCAGACGCTTCGTGGAGTGCGTGCAGGTTTGCAAAGATGCCCTCTACATCCACGTCCAACTTAATCATGGCCAGGCTGTTTCGCAACCGATCACGGTGCAATGACTGAGCGCGGATACGTCCATCGACGAGAGCGAGCACCTCATACACTCCGTCACCAAACAAAAATCCACGATCCATTGGCGAGATACGCGCATCCGCCAATGGCATGATCTGCCCATTTAAAGCACAAAGCGTCACGCGAACAGTCTCATTACGAAGTCCATGATGCGTTTGAAAAATCCACCCTCAGGAACATCGCTTGCGACCGCAACAGATGACTCAGCCAAGACACGATCACCCAACATGATTTTCACAGTACCAACCACGTCCCCTGCAGCCAATGGGGCTTCCAACGATTCAGGCGCGTCTAGCGTGGCTTGAATGGCACTTTCGCGGCCAAGTGGCAAGGTGACGTACAGAGGATTGACCGTAGCCAGCTCAACGCTGTCTATCTCACCGAACCAGACCTTGCGAGCACTTTCTGGCAACACATCGTTGGCCTCAAACACAGTTTTGCCGCTGAAGTACCGGAAACCATACTGCATCAACTTGGTTGTCTCTTGTTCTCGTGCTTTCTCACTGTCGGTTCCCATTACGACAGAAATCAGACGCAGATCGTCACGAACGGCGCTGGCCACTAGACAATAGCCTGCTTCCTCCGTGTGACCAGTTTTCAACCCATCAACTGTTGGATCTCGGAACAAAAGGGTGTTGCGGTTGGCTTGTTTAATGCCATTGAAGGTAAAGCTCTTTTCCGCATAAATCGGATATGTTTCGGGAAAGTCTTGAATCGTCCGAGCAGCGAGAACTGCCAGATCACGGGCTGTGCTGTAGTGCCCTTCTGCCGGCAATCCGGTCGAATTCAGGAACTGGGTGTTGTCCATTCCGAGACTTGCAGCGGTTTGGTTCATCACATCCGCGAACACGTCTTCTGACCCAGCGATGTATTCAGCCACTGCAACACTGGCATCATTGCCAGACTGGATGATGATGCCACGTAGCAGATCCTCAAAACGCACCTCTGTTCCTTCGCGAATAAAGGTCCGTGAGCCGCCCGTTTTCCATGCCTTCACACTGACGGGCACCATGTCATCAAAAGTGACTCGCCCCTCCGCCAATTCCCGTTCGGCAATGTAGGCTGTCATCATTTTCGTCAAGGACGCGGGCGGGAGCCGCTCATCGGCGTTGTGCTCAACTAATACTTCGCCATTTCTCGCATCAATCAGCAGGTATCCAGTCGATGCAAGACGCGGGGCACCGGGGATCGGTGGCCCATTACCGAGCGCATCTGTTAGTGGAACATTGGCCTGAGCCAACACACTCGATACGCACAACAGCAACATTCCAATAATCCGCACTCAACTCTCCTTGATTTAGTTTTGCTCTGAACGGGCGATTAGTCGTTGCGGGGACCAACCCAATCCGATCAATTGATTCATAACCGACTGAATCACTGACTCATCAGTTTGTGGCAAGATCTGAACTCGAAACAGACCAGATCCCGTTGGCTCAATGCGCACTCGCGCTTCTGCGAGGTCGATGACCTGAGACAGATCATTGGCAATTTTTTGTGCCTGCACCTCACTTGATACAGCAGTCACTTGCAATACAGCTTGGGCTGGTCTGACAAGGGGGTTAGCCACTAGTCCGGGGGCATCACTTGGCGCTTTCAAAACTTCATAGCGCACCGCTGCCGTCCCACGGTCATCAAATCCCAGCCGACGAGCCGCAGCCCAGGACAGGTCCAAAACCCGGTCTGGTTTAAAGGGTCCTCGGTCATTGACTCGCACCACCAGCGATCGATTGTTGTCGAGATTGGTAACGCGGACCCAAGACGGAATCGGCATGGTTTTATGGGCCGCTGTGAACGTAAACATGTCAAAGGGTTCACCTGAGGATGTCAACCGGCCATGAAACTTTCGACCATACCAACTGGCCGTTCCGGTCTCGATAAACCCTTCGGGTACTGAGGTCAGCCTGTAGACCTCACCATCCACAACATACTCGGGAGGATTGCCGTAACGGGCCAACGGCTCGTCTTGGGGTATCGGCTCAGGCAGCTCAGAGACATCCACTGTGACCAGCAAAGGCGGTCCATCGGGCGCTTCGAGTGCTTGACCTTCGGAGACAGGCTCTGCTTGTTTCAGATCGCCCATCCACTCTTGCACTGTGGTGCAACCACTCAACAACAGCATGAAAACAAGCAAAAATCGCATTTAAAGGTCCAAATCAGCCGCTATCTCAGCCGCAAGTTGTGTTACGGCCATGGCATACAATGGGCTTCGATTATACCGGGTTATTGCATAAAAGTTTTTGGTCACCGCCCAATACTCAGCGCCTGACTGCCCCTCAAGTCCCAACACATCAAGACGCCAACCACCCCACTCTGTAGGCAATCCTGTCACTCCCGCCAACGCCAAATCTCGGCCGTTGTAGCGAATCTCGATACGTGACTCCATCTTCTCAACAAATTGCGTTGCGTTATTGACGCGAACTGCAATCGGTTGGTTTGCGTCCCAGCCGTGCCTTGCCAGGTAGTTCGCGACAGATCCAATGGCATCCACTGGATTGTTAATTAAATCGCGTCGCCCATCGCCGTCAAAATCAATCGAATAAGCCAAATAGCTGGACGGAATGAATTGGCCATAACCCATCGCACCGGCATAGGACCCTTTCAGCTCGGTTGGATTGAGACCCTCTGTTTTGCCCAAAAGAAACAGTGACTCCAACTCACCCAGGAAGAACTCAGCACGCCGGGGGTAGTCCAGTCCGAGCGTAGCCAAGGCATCCAAAGCACGGAAACTGCCTTTATTGCGTCCGTAGTAGGTCTCCACCCCAATGATGGCAAGAATCACTTCGACCGGAACACCTAATGTATCTTCGGCCCGATGCAGTGTCTCCCGGTGTGTCCGGTAAAACTCTCCCGCGGCCTTGACCCGGGCCGACTTCAGGAAGATGGGGCGGTAATCTCGCCATGCCTTTCGTTCTGCTGGGCGGTTCATCGCATCGATCACAGAATCAAGTCGCTTTGCATCGCCCATAACGCGGAGCACCGTATCGCGATCCAATCCTTGCGCTGCAAGACGTTCTGCCATGGCTAACACTTCCGGACGTTCGGCATAGTTCGCAGACGCCATCGAGGCACCGAAACAAAATACACCGATGCTGATCAAATGGATGAATTTAGTCTTCATGAGGAGTCCCCCGATAACACGCGATTTGTTCGTTGCATCGCCATCATTAGCCCAAATCCAACGAGCAACGAGACGACTGATGTCCCACCATAACTGATCAGCGGAAGCGGCACACCTACGACCGGCAACACTCCGCTGACCATGCCTAAATTGACAAAGACATACACAAAAAATGTCAGCGTAATTGAGCCGCACAAAAGCCGCCCAAAATGACCCTCCGCACGGGAGGTCAAGAGAAGGCACCTACCGATGATCAAACCGTACATCACCAACAACAGACAGATTCCGAGAAAGCCTAGCTCCTCGCCGATGACTGCCACGATGAAATCTGTATGCGACTCGGGCAAGAACTTCAATTGCGCCTGCGTCCCTTCTGCATATCCCTTACCCAGAAGCCCCCCTGAACCCAAGGCAGTCATCGCTTGGATAGTGTTCCATCCAGCCCCAAGCGGATCGCTTTGTGGATCGAGGAGTGTCAAAACACGTGCCCGCTGATAGTCATGCATCACACCCCAAAGAACAGGCAGTGCAGCCAAACCAGCGGCACACAGCAGTCCGAGGATTCGCCACGACAAGCCAGCGAGAAAGATCACAAAAAATCCGGAGCCTGCAATAATAATACTGGTTCCCAAATCAGGTTGCTTCGCAATCAGACCAACCGGAATTACCAGCATCACAGCGGCAATCAGCAAGTGACTGTAGCGCGGCGGCAATGGATGCCGGGTGAGCCACCAAGCCACCATTGCGGGCAAGGCTAACTTCATTAGTTCAGATGGCTGAAACCGAGGCAATCCCGGCAGATCCAGCCAACGTTGCGCTCCTTTGGCACCCACTCCAAACAGCAGAACGGCCACCAACAACACGAGTGCCACAAGAAACACAACTGGTGTCAGTTGGACGATCACCTCACGCCGCACTTGTGATAACAAGGCCATCAGACACAGACCCACCAGCACATGCATGCCCTGCCGAAAAACCATGTATTCGCTCTGGCCAGAGGCGGAATAAAGAACAACCAGCCCAAAGCAACTGGTCAACAGCAACATCAATGACAGAAACGGATCCAAGCCATAACGCTGCGCAAACCGTTTCGGTCGAAACGACTCAAACTGTCCTGTCTCAGCCGCCGTCAGCATAAGTCCTCGCAATCACTCGAGTATTCACGTCCTCTACAAATTCAAGATCAGGGGGAGTCGCTCCCTCGTTTCGATCAAGGATCCAATAATCAAAAATTTCGCGCGCAATCGGACCACCGGTACTGCCACCAGATCCTCCATTTTCAACAATGATCGCGAGCACCATACTGGGCGCATCCGCGGGAGCAAAACCCACGAACAACGCATGATCTCTGAAGCGCTCATCGATCGCATCTTCATCATATTCGGCGTCTTGGGCAATCGCGACCACCTGCGCAGTGCCCGTCTTACCGGCGATTCGGTAAGATATTTTTTGTCCAGATGCGCGGGCTGTGCCCGATTCACTGTGCATCACCGCTTCCATCGCATCAATCATCCGCTCCCAATCATTGCTGGTACCCAGATTGACACGGACGCCCTGCTCCAGATCCTCGCGAACTGCGAAGTGTGGCTCTACGAAACTTCCGCGTCGCGCCATCACATTGGTTGCTGTGGCCAACTGCAAAGGAGTTGTCACCCAATATCCCTGACCAATACCTGCGATCACGGTCTCACCCAAGTACCACGCCTCTCGGCGGTCCTTTCGCTTCCATTCACGACTCGGCAAAATTCCCGCTACATCGCCAATGACATCAGGGCCCTGGCGGCGACCAAAACCAAAGGGAGCCATCCCTGCCGACAATTCGTCAATCCCGAGTCGCACAGCCATCTCGTAGAAGTAGGTGTCACAGGATTCAATCACCGCTTTGTCCATATCGACTTGCCCGTGTCCCCAGCGTTTCCAGTCGCGATATTTATGCTCAATCCCAGGCAACTGATAAAAACCACGATCGTTGATACGTGTTTGCCAGGTCACCGCTCCGTAATGCAAACCAACGAGGCCCATCATCGGTTTGATAGTCGACCCTGGAGGGTATTGTCCGCGCAGTGCGCGGTTAAACAGGGGTGTATCGCGATCATTTTGCAGGGCTCGGTAGAGACGGCTCGAAACACCGCCTGTAAATACATTGGCATCGAAACTTGGAGCACTGACTAATGCCAACAGCCCACCGGTCGCGGGATCGAGTGCCACAATGGCGCCACGACGATCGCCCAAGATATCGTACAGTTTGGCTTGTAGACCGATATCTAAATACACCGGAATATCATCTCCCGGCACTGGGTCTTGGCGATCCACTGTCCGCATAATTTGCCCACGTGCACTGGTCTCGACGCGCTCGATTCCTACTTGACCGAGAAGCGCCTCTTCATAAGCACGCTCGATGCCCAACTTACCGATCATCTGGGTCCCAGCATACCGACGCTCATCGATGTCTTTGAGCTCCTCAAGCGCCAAACGACCGACATAGCCGAGACTGTGCGCAGTCAAACCGCCATAAGGGTAGTAACGCCGCGGACTGGCCTGCAATCGAAGCTCAGGAAACAGGAACGCATCAACTGCCAGTCGTGCCGCCTCCTCATCAGTCAATTCGTCTCGGATCACAACTGGCTCTCTCGGTCGACGCCTTGCTTTCAATGAGGCCTCAAAAGCTCGGACCTCATCGTCTGACAAAGGAATCCTTGCCTGGACCTCAGCCACAAGCTGCGTCAGATCGTCAGACTCCTCGGGAATCACGCTGAGCTGCAAACGTGGCGTGTTCTCCGCCAACACAACGCCGTTACGGTCAAGGATCTGGCCACGAGCGGGAGGAACGGGGAGAGTCTGCAGCCGATTCGCTTCAGAGGCGGTCACAAAGCGTTCATGCTCAACGAGTTGCAGCCATGACAAGCGCACCACGAGAAGTGACAAAAGAATGGCGACACCGAATCCTGCTATCGCGACGCGCTGGCCGATTAATTGGCGTTCCCGGATCCCGGTTCTGAGTTCCAACTCAACTCCTGTGGTATGGGTGACCTTGGCGGATTGAGTCCGCGCGGTACAGTTGCTCGATAACTAAAACACGTGCGATTGGATGCGGAAACACAAGGTCCGACAAACTCCAAACCTGATCCGCTCGTGAGCGAATCTCTTCACCCCATCCATCAGCACCGCCTATAGCAAAGACCAGAGAACGGCCCGAGAGTTCCCACTGGGTTAGTTGCGATGCCAACTCCATTGTTGAAAATTGTCGGCCACGTTCATCCAAAACAATCAGAAAATCATGTGTCTTCAAGCGCTCTAGCAGCCGTTTGCCATGCTCCTCCTGAGCCAACTCAGCCGATTTTTTCGATGCCGGGATCTCCTCCAAAAGCAATCGAAATTGCCGCCGAAATCGTGGCAGATAATCCGCACATCCCGCCTGGATCCAATCGGGCATTTTCTGCCCAATTGTCAACAGCCGCACATCGCTCATCAGTGAGCCGCGTCAGGCTCGCGACCACGGCGCTCCCATAGGCGCTCCAGGTCATAAAACTCTCGAATTGGCGGCTGCATGACGTGCAGCACAACCATATCAAAATCAACAAGAACCCACTCAGCCGCATCCTCACCCTCGCTGCCTAAGGCCGCGATCTGATGCTTCAGCTTCAATTCTTGGGCCACGTGATCCGCCAAGGATTTCACGTGGCGACTGGATGTGCCGCTTGCGATGACTAACCAATCAGTGACCGATGTTTGTCCGCGTACGTCGACAATCCGAATATCCAGCGCTTTTAAATCTTCCAAAGCATCGACAATTAAGCGAGTCAGTTCAGTATCTTCAATCATTCGGGGTCCGATAAAGCCTCTGTGTGTGAATGTACTCCGAAATCTCATCCGGAACGGGCAAGTCCGTCTCGCCGCGCATCAGTTTCTCACGGACGGCCGTCGACGACACCCGTATGACAGGAGTTTTTAGACGTAGCAGGTGTCCAAAGGGCACATTCTGCAGCATATCCGCTCGGTCAATTTCTTTTAAGGTGTCCATTACGGGCGGCAAGATCGCACTACGACCTTCCCGATCCAGCACGCAAACGTGGGCCAGAGTTGCGATCTCTTCCGGATGGTGCCAGCGCGAGAGGCCGGCTGCGGCATCAGCCCCGAGCGCCAACACTAAGGACTCTTGCGCACCGAACTGGTCACGAAAAAGTAAAAGAGTATCTCGCGTGTAACTTGGCCCATCACGATCCAACTCGATCCGATTGACCACAACACTTGGAAACCTCGCCAGTACCATCTCAAGCATTTTAAGGCGATCCGTGGACGACGCCACAGACTGCCGATGTGGGGGTAATCGGTTCGGAATCACATGCACAGTCGCTTCAGGAAACGCCGCTGACAGCGCTTCAATCATCGCCACATGCCCGCTGTGCACTGGATCAAATGTGCCACCAAACAGGATTTGCACTAGGTGCGAACCTGTCCATCACCGAAAACCACCCATTTTTGGTTAGTCAAGCCCTCAAGCCCCACCGGTCCCCTTGCATGAATCCGATCTGTAGAAATACCAATCTCAGCGCCCAAACCGTACTCAAACCCATCGGCAAATCGCGTGGATGCATTGGCCATGACTGATGCGGAATCGACTGCCCGCATAAATTTGCGCACTGTCGTGTAGTTCTCAGACACGATGGCGTCGGTGTGATGCGATCCGTAGTGATTGATGTGTGCAATGGCCGAATCCAGTCCATCGACCACTTTCACAGCGACAATAGGGGCCAAGTATTCGGTCGACCAATCGTCATTGTTCGCAGGTTGCGCGCCTTCGATCAATGCACAGGTCCTTTCGCATCCGCGAATCTCTACTCCATGCGTAGAGAGGATGGCTGCAAGTCGGGGCAGCACTTGCGCCGCAAGCGCCTCATGAATCAGGAAACTTTCTGCGGCATTACACACTCCGTAGCGGTGAGTCTTGGAGTTTTCCAGAATCAGCATGGCGCGTTCAACACAGGCGTCGGCATCCACATACACGTGGCAATTACCATCCAAATGTTTGATTACTGGCACCCTTGCCTCATCGGCAATCCGAGCAATGAGGCTTTTACCACCCCGAGGGATGATGACGTCACACAACGGATCGGTACCGCCGATCATTGCGCCAACAAAATCCCGATCGGCGGTCGGTGCCACTTGAACCACGCCCGCCGGCAATCCTGCCTCAACAAGGCCGGCTGTAATGCAGTGCGCGATCGCCTGATTCGAATGAAATGCTTCACTACCGCCGCGCAACACACAGGCATTCCCAGATTTCAGGCACAGAGCGGCGGCATCGATGGTAACGTTTGGTCGTGACTCATAAATGATTCCAATCACGCCCAGAGGCTGGCGCATCAAGCCAACCTCAATGCCTGAGGGTCGACGCCGCAGCTGACTGATTTCTCCAACCGGATCAGGAAGCGCCACAATTTGACGCACGCCTTCAATCATTGCATCGACGCGCTCCGGATTTAGCGCCAACCGGTCCAACAGCGCAGCATCGAGGCCTGCCTCGCGACCCTGTTCCATGTCCTTGGCATTCGCCAGCAAAACCGCGTCGCGAGCCGAATCGAGCGCAGCACTAATCGCAATCAATGCTCGATTTTTTGTATCCGTCGTTGCGGTAGAAATAACCCCAAGTGCTGCCTGAGCACTGGCTTTCACGTCTTGATATGGCATGTGTTTCCCTCTATTGGCCCAGTATAGCGGGCGAGCCAAGGGGATCCTAGGGACCGCGGCCGCGAAGTTGTAAAGCTGCCACGTCTGCCTCCAACTCCACCAAACGGCGCAGCGGGTCTTGCAGTTCAAAAAGCTCTTGCTTACGTTCGTTATCGATCGGCAATAACTCGGTCAGACGGCCACCGATCTCGGTCGCGTCCGTGTAGTCAATCTCGGTGTACAATCCACGAACGGCCGGATGCATCTGCAAACTCTTCAGCAACTCAACCAGCCCAAGATGTGTTTCCGGAACTACACTAGATCGCTCCAGCGGCAGCTCGGCCGAGTCAGCAAGCCATAGCCCATCAGGCTGCTGCCGCGGATGGAACAACTGTTGTTTTCGCTCGCCCACTGCGAGTATTCCCAGCAGGCCATTGCTGAGCTGATCAAAATCTCGAATTGAGACCTCGCAACCCAGATCAGCAAACCCCTCAGCTCGAGCCATGGTGACGACAAAATTGCTCCCATCACGCATGCATACGCCGATCATATCGAGGTATCGCGCTTCGAATATTTGCAGCGGCAAGCGACCTCCCGGAAACACCACGAGTGGCAATGGGAATAAGGGTTTGGTCACGACCGCCTCTTGAATTGTAGGTTCAAACATCATGCACTGATTCGTTGGGTCATTCTGTTAAATATCAACGGGACGCAAGCTTCGCGACCACCGCTGCTTGCAACCCGGAAAAGCCGCCATTGGACATAAACACCAGCTCACCTACGGCAGTCTCGGCAAGTGGGTCGCGCAATAACTGTGTATCAAATGACACCTGTGCCGAGCCATCTGCACGAAGCAGGATCTGCGTATCCCAACCCACATTCGGCGGTAGCACCCAGATCACCCGATCAGCATCTCGTGTGGCTTCGGCCAAGGCTTGGCCGTGCACGCCCTGTTTCATAGTATTTGACCTCAACTCAATCACGGCTGTGATCGGTCGCTCTCCTGCTTCCGCGCGAACTGCTGCCAAAGTGAAGGCAATCGCGGTGGGATGATGGGCAAAATCGTCCCACACCCTGAGCGAGGGATCCTCGAAAAGTACGTTTAGCCGACGGGCTACACCTGCAAAGTTGGTCAAACTGTCCATGGCGCGTTCGATCGGCACACCCACCGCGTGTGCCATCGCCACCGCCAGCTCTGCATTCTCTGCGTTGTGCTGACCGCGCATCGACCAGTCGATACTCCGTAAAGACTCCGAGTCAGTCAGTGTGTGGTTGTGTGCTTGGAATTGAATTGACCCCTCCCGTCCGACTCGAATCAAGTGCGACCACACACCACGAGCAATTACGCGATCAATGGAGTCAATGCCCTGTCGTGCCACAACAAATCCGTTGCTCGGCACACGCCGGATCGCGTGGTGAAATTGGGTTTCGATAGCCCCCAGATCGGAAAAGATGTCGGCATGATCAAATTCCAAGTTGTTGAGCCCAAAAACGTCGGGGTGGTAGTGCACAAATTTCGATCGCTTATCGAAGAATGCGGTGTCGTATTCATCCGCCTCTACAACAAACACATCGCCTGAACCAAGTCGCGCTGAAATGCCGAAATTGGTCGGCACTCCGCCAATTAAAAAACCCGGGGACAACCCATTGGCCTCAAGGATCCAAGCCAACAAACTACTGGTTGTGGTTTTTCCGTGCGTTCCTGCGACGGCGAGTACGGTCCGCGATGCCGTCAGACGACCCAATAACTCTGGACCGGAACTGAATGGAAGTTTGCGATTCAGAACCTCTTCAACTACCGGGTTGCCGCGAGACATCGCATTGCCAATCACAACGAGGTCCAACGAATCGTCTAGTACCGCGGGATCATAGCCTTCATGCAACACAATACCTGCTCGGGCGAGCTGGTCAGACATGGGTGGATACACATGCTGATCGGAACCAGACACCTGCCAACCAGACTCCCGACACAACTGCGCCAATCCGCCCATAAAGGTCCCGCACACACCTAGAATATGAATTCTCACTAGAAACTCTCGTTTTGCTTCTGCACAATCACGCCATCGTACAAGGACTGTCCATGGCTGGTAAAAACGTATTCTACGCGCAATCCGGAGGTGTCACCTCTGTCATCAATGCCTCAGCGCTCGGCGTCTTCGATGAAGTCGCTGAACATCCGAGCACCTTTGGCGCCGTGTATGCCGGGAAAAATGGCATTATTGGCGCACTGAAAGAAGAGCTGATCGATGTCAGCCAAATGAGCTCCCGTGAACGCGCCGGCTTGTTGCATACGCCTGCGGGTGCGTTTGGTAGTTGTCGCTACAAATTAAAGGATATCGAGCAACAACGAGCGCAATATGAGCGGTTGATTGATGTATTTCGGGCACATGAGATTGGCTATTTTTTCTACAACGGTGGCGGCGACAGTCAAGACACCGCGCACAAAGTCAGTCAGTTGTCGGAAACACTCGGCTATCCCATTACCTGCATTGGCGTCCCCAAGACCATCGACAACGATCTACCGCACACCGACTGCTGCCCAGGCTTTGGCTCAGTCGCTAAATATGTTGCCACCTCAATTCGTGAAGCGGCATTGGATGTCGAATCAATGGCCGCCTCCTCGACTAAGGTATTCATTCTGGAAGTCATGGGTCGTCATGCCGGGTGGATCGCAGGCGCTGCCGGCTTAGCACAGACCAACGAACACCCCGCCCCGCAACTGATTCTGTTCCCAGAACGTGTCTTTGACCGCGGCGCGGTGATGGCCAAAATTGCTGAAGTTGTCGAGCAACAGGGATTTTGCGCGATTGTTGCCAGTGAGGGTATCCGTGATGCAGAGGGCCGTTTCGTTGCGGAAACAGGCATCCGAGACGCATTTGGACATGCGCAACTAGGCGGCGTTGCGCAGCGGCTCGCAGAAATGGTACGTGACGACCTCGGCTTAAAATATCACTATGCCATCGCGGATTACTTACAACGCTCGGCCCGACACATCGCCTCACAAACCGATGTAGACCAAGCCTATGCGCTCGGACGTCACGCAGTGCGCCTGGCTCAGAGTGGAGAAAATGCGGTCATGCCGACAATTGTGCGAACACAGGACAGTCCATACACCTACACGCTAGGCCATGTACCCTTGGCTTCGGTCGCAAACATTGAGAGGCCGATGCCTGAAGCGTTTATTAGTGAAGACGGATTCTCGATCACAGAAGCAGCACGCACCTATTTTGCTCCATTGATCGAAGGCGAGGCCTTTCCACCATTTCACAATGGATTACCAGACTATGTTCGGGTGCAATACCATTTGGTGAAGCCCAAATTGGCACCGTTTTCGGTGTAAACCTTTTTAATTAAGCAAACGGAGACCCTATGAGTTTCAACGACATCCCCGCGGGAAAGGACATCCCAAACGACATTTATGTCGCCATCGAAATCCCATCCAACTCGACACCTATCAAATATGAGATCGAAAAAGAGTACGACGCGTTGTTTGTGGACCGTTTTATGGCCACACCCATGTTCTACCCAGCGAACTACGGGTATGTCCCCAATACACTGGCCGATGACGGGGATGCACTGGATGTGCTCGTGGTCACACCGTACCCGGTGCAGCCTGGCTCCATCATCCGCTGCCGGCCGATCGGAATTTTGGATATGAGTGATGAGGCCGGTCGAGACTCGAAGGTGTTGGCTGTTCCACATGACAAATTGACGACGCTTTACAAAGAAGTCAAAGAGCCACAGGACTTAGGACAGTTACTGCTTGATCAGATCGCACACTTCTTCGAGAACTACAAAGACCTCGAAGCCGGGAAGTGGGTCAAGGTTGAGGGATGGCGCGGCTCGGACGCCGCCCGTGACGCGGTTATCGCCGCTGTTGAAGCCGCGAAGAAATAACCTAACCCTGCGACAGTAGCGCGCGCAGGTCCGAGAGAGCTGCGTGCGCCCTGGAAATATAACTGGCCATCACCAATGAGTGATTCGCAAATAACCCAAATCCAGACCCGTTCAGTACCATCGGTGACCACAACGTCTGTTGTGTTGCCTCCAGTTCCCGAATCACTTGTCGCAATGAGACCCCCGCGTTCTTATTCTCCAGAACCGAAGCGAAGTCGTGCTCGACCGCTTTCAAAAAATGGAGCAACGCCCAGGCAGACCCTCGCGCCTCAAAAAACACGTCATCAATCTCAAGCCAGGGCGTTTTGATCTGCAATTCAGAAAACTCACGTGTGGATTGGCTGGCGGCGGGGTCGCCTGCAAGATCTGTATTAAACCGAACTTGCCCGACACTTGCTGAGAGTCTCTGACTCAGCGAGCCCAGTCGAGTTTCGACGTCAGATAAATAGTTCCGTAGATTATCAGCGCGCGCGTAAAATTGAGCGTTGTCGCCTTCAGTGGCCAGTCGATTTTGATAGCGTCGCGCCGCAACCAAGGACTTTTGGTAGCTCGATTCTGCAGACGGAAACCATTTTTGGCTGTCATAGTTCAGCGCAGGCTCCGCGATAACCAAATCGGCATCCTCAGTCGATTGCGACTGACTGCGTGACAAGTCCTTGCGTAATGCGCGCGCCAGATCGCGCGCCTGCACAAGCACGCCGAATTCCCAGTTCGGCATATTGTCGAGCCAAATACCCGGCGGCGTAACGTCATTTGAAAGATAGCCACCTGGCTTGTTCAGGAGTGTTTCGGTGACATGGATCAGTGCACCAACTGTCGCGTTGCCTACCGTCGGTGATGCTGCATCAGGCTGCGTCTTCAGCAAAATAGTCTCCACCGAGGCCTGCTCGGGTGGCTGCGTCCAGTGGATTCCCAACAATAAGGCACCAACCAGATACAAGGATAACGCACCCAACACGGCTACAGCCCAACTCGAGCGACCACTCCAATCTCCCAATCGGTTTTTTAAGGCGTCGAACATGTGCAATCCATTTCCTGTACTATTTTCCGAAGTATGCTGATGCAATATGACAACCGGAGAGAGACTGTGCAACGCGGCGCTGCAATTTTCGTAATTTTGATGTGTGCATGGTGGCCCAAACTCGGCTTGTCACAAGGTAGCTTCGGATCCGCATTCAATGCACCGACGGTGTTACCAATCGAACAGGCATTCCAAATCGTCCGCAGCGCCCATGACCAAATCGAGATCACCATTGCCGAAGGCGTCTATCTTTACGACGAGCGCACCCACGTGGAATCGGCAACCGGGGAAGAAATTGTCGCACTGCGACCACCTGCTACGGCATACGATGATCCAATCTTCGGGCCAACGCCGATTCATCGAGGTCGAATCATGTTGCAGCTGACGGCGCCTGAAGACAGCATCACGTTGCATTATCAGGGGTGCGCCGACATCGGATTTTGTTATCCGCCAGCAAAGACAAAACTGTCATTTTCGCGTTAGTTCACGCAAAATGAGGGCGATTTCCTGATTTTATGGTGCGCAATGGCGAAAGTTCTTGTTCTTAATGGTCCCAACCTCAATCTGTTGGGGCGCCGCGAACCGCACATATACGGCGCTACCACACTCGACGGTCTCGAGCAGGAACTGGTAGCGGGAGCACCACCTGAGTTGTCATTAAGCTTTTTTCAAAGCAATCACGAAGGCGAAATGATCGACCGAATCCAGCGTTTACTCGACCAACCGGTCGCGGG
>Ga0209654_1000541_pt1 | contig 36070 bp, 37 predicted proteins | sample SaaInl1SG_22_DNA_FD_184646 | JGI IMG/M metagenome (GOLD analysis project Ga0209654, IMG submission 184646) | Marine microbial communities from expanding oxygen minimum zones in the Saanich Inlet - ESP_161SG_22_DNA (SPAdes) (version 2) | ecosystem: Environmental > Aquatic > Marine > Intertidal... | reverse complement strand
GTAAATGAGGCAAACCTTCGGGAAGTGTATGAAATCGACAAATCCCAACAACAACGCCTTTTTATCGCTGCGTCAGTTGAAAGGGTACGATTGATTGATAATATCGCATTAAAATAAGTACCTTTGCACCATGCAAATTGAGGTTTTAAAATCTAAAATTCACCGTGTAACCGTTACCGGCGCAGAACTCGATTATATCGGTAGTATTACCATTGATAAAACGCTAATGGATGCCGCCAATATTCTTGCGGGCGAAAAAGTACAAGTTGTAAATGTAAATAACGGCGAACGCTTGGAAACCTACGTCATTGAGGGAGCTGCCAATTCGGGTGAAATTACCCTTAACGGACCTGCCGCACGAAAAGTTCAAAAAGGAGATGTGGTAATTATTATCAGCTATGCAAGCATGAATATTGACGATGCAAAGTCCTTTTCGCCAACCCTAATTTTCCCCAATACCGCTACCAACACCCTAGACTAAATCATGTCTAAAATCATCAAGCTGCTCAAAAACATTATACCGCTAGGACTGGGGCTTTATTTGGTGTATTTTCCCTTTGCCAACACCTCTGAAGAAGATCGAATGCAAATTTTTGCGGCAATCAAACAAGCCGACTTGCGCTATGTGTTTTTGTCATTGGTTTTTGGGGCACTAAGCCATTTATCCCGTGCCTATCGCTGGAACTATTTACTTAAGCCCTTAGGATATCAACCTTCATTTATCACTCGTACTTTAACCGTGATGATATCTTATTTTTCAAATTTAGGTATCCCGCGTTCGGGGGAAGTATTGCGCGCTACAGCATTGGCAACCTACGCCAAAGTACCGTTTCAAAAAGGGTTTGGCACCATCGTAACCGAGCGCATCATTGACCTTGTTTTATTGTTTTCATTTATTGGTTTTGGCTTTCTGCTGCAACGTGAACTGCTCCTCGAAGTCATTGGAAATCCATCATTAAGTGGTTTTGCTTTGCTGTGGATGGGACTGTTTGGCTTCCTATTTTGGTTGGGTATTCGGCAACTAAAACGTTCTCAAAAAAGCTGGGCAAGGAAAATTGTTGGCTTTTTTAACGGACTTTTGGCGGGTATGCTTTCAGTTCGCACCATGAAAAACAAATGGGCATTCACGGCACACACCTTTTTTATTTGGGGGATGTATTTGGCTATGTTTTGGTCCGTCACCTATGCCTTACCCGAAACAAGTGGCCTTTCTCTCGAGGCAATAATTCCTGCTTTTATTGCCGGCGGATTTGCCATGTCGGCAACCAATGGCGGTATTGGATTATACCCGTTAGCGGTAGCTGCAGTGCTGAAGGCATTTGCTGTGCCTTACCCACAAGCACTAGCGTTTGGGTGGGTGATGTGGACGGGGCAAACTGTCATGGTCGTGGTTTTTGGGAGTTTATCTTTTCTGCTACTTCCCATGGTTTCCAAAAAATAAGTAGCTTCGCTAAATGGCTAAAATCAAAAAAGCTTTTTTCTGTACAAGTTGTGGCACACAACACACCCAATGGCAAGGACAATGCAGTTCGTGTAAAACTTGGAATACGCTCCATGAGGAAGTTCTAGACAACCCCAAAACACCGGCTTGGCAAGCCGATAAAGCTGCTCCCGTTAAAGCGAAACCCGTTCGTATTCAAGATGTTGCAGTAGATGCACTAACCCGTTTGCCTTCCGGAGATGTTGAGCTGGACCGCGTTTTGGGTGGTGGTATTGTTCCTGGTGCTATGGTTTTGGTGGGGGGCGAACCGGGCATAGGAAAATCTACGCTGCTTTTGCAAGTAGCACTATCCGTTTCGGGTAAAGTGGTTTATGTTTCGGGCGAAGAAAGCGAACAACAAATCAAATTGCGTAGCGCGCGTGTAACTGAAGAAAGTAGCGAGTGCTTCCTCTTGACAGAAACGCATACACAAGCGCTTTTGCATCATTTAGGTGTCTTAAAACCCGCGCTGGTTATTATCGATTCCATTCAAACACTCCACTCCGATGTTATTGACAGCACCGCAGGAAGTGTGTCACAAATCCGTGCCTGTACCGCCGAGCTTTTACAGTTTGCCAAGCAAACCCAAACTCCTGTGTTTTTGGTAGGGCATATTACCAAAGACGGCGCCATTGCTGGACCTAAAGTGCTGGAACACATGGTAGACACGGTACTGCATTTTGAAGGCGATCGCAATCATGTATACCGCATTCTGCGTGCGCATAAAAACCGTTTTGGTACTACCGCTGAACTGGGCATTTACACCATGGCACAAGAGGGGCTTTTGCCTGTTGCGAACCCTAGTGCATTGCTCATTTCTGCTGAAAGTGTCGGGCTTAGCGGACACGCCATCGGTGCCACTGTTGAGGGCATACGCCCCATGCTGATAGAAGTGCAAGCGCTGGTAAGCTCTGCCGTGTATGGCACACCCCAACGCAGCAGCACGGGCTTTGACAACAAACGCCTAAATATGCTCCTTGCTGTTTTGGAAAAGCGTGCCGGCTTTCAATTGGGCGCAAAAGATGTATTCCTCAACCTTGCTGGGGGCATTCGCCTAGACGATCCAGGACTGGATTTAGCGGTTATGGTGGCTATCCTCTCCAGTAGTTTGGATGTTGCCATTCCCAAAGGCTATATTTTTGCCGCCGAAGTCGGACTTTCAGGCGAATTGCGCAATGTACCCAAAATGGAACAACGGATGCAAGAAGCTGCCAAATTAGGCTTTGAGCGTATGGTAGTGGCACAAAAAGTAACCTCCGCACCCAAAGGCTTGGAGGTTGTTCGTTTGGCTACCATTCAAGACTTAGTAGCGCATTTGTTTTAAGGCGCCGGATTCGGGATGCGGTTATGCACCGCATCTATCTCCGAAAGGATTTCATCAGATAAGGTAATGGCTGCCGAAGCGATATTTTCTTCCAACTGAGGCATCGTCGTTGCGCCAATGATATTGGACGTTACAAATGGTCTGTCTGTAACAAAAGCTAAAGAAAGTTGTGCCAAGGATAGGTTGTGTTTTTCAGCAATTCCGGCATAGGCTTCTGTGGCAGCTAACGACTGCTCGCTATTGTAACGTGCCATTCTAGGAAACAATTTTAACCTACTTTTTTGAGGGAGTTTACCTCCGCGATATTTCCCCGAAAGCACGCCAAACGCCATGGGCGAATACGCCAACAGCCCTAGCTGTTCTCTATGGGAAACTTCTGCGTTTCCACCCTCAAAAGTACGATTCAGTAGAGAGTACGGATTTTGGATGGTTTTCATTCGAGGCAGGTTTTTATGTTCGGCAAGTGCCAAGTACTTCATGGCACCCCAAGGAGTTTCATTCGATAGTCCAATATGCCTGATTTTCCCTTCTTGAATAAAACCGTATAGCGTTTCCAATATCTGCTGAAAATTGTCTTGCCACTGCTCATCTGCATCAGGAAAATAATCGCGTTTGCCAAAAAAATTAGCGTTACGCTCGGGCCAATGCAATTGATACAAATCGATATAATCTGTTTTGAGACGCATCAAACTTCCCTCCAACGCCTCACGAATACTGTCGGGCGTAAAGCCCGTAGTGCGAATGTGTGCCGTGTATGCCCCCGGTCCAGCAATTTTGGTGGCAAGCACCACTTGGTCGCGGTTTTTGCGTTGTTCAAACCAATTGCCAATAATACGTTCCGTATCGGCATAGGTTTCGGCATCGGCAGGTACGGGATATAATTCTGCTGTATCAAAAAAATTAACCCCTTCGCCAAGGGCGTAATCCATCTGTTCAAAGCCTTCGTTTTGCGTGTTTTGGTTGCCCCAGGTCATTGTGCCCAAACAAATTTTACTCACCCGAATATCGGAGAGTGGTATCGTGGTATACTTCATATTTAAATCTCAAGTGTTACGCCAACAGGACAGTGGTCAGAATGGACAGCTTGGGGAAGTATAAACGCACGTTCGATGCCATTTTTTAAGGGTTCGGAAACCATAGCATAATCTATGCGCCAGCCTTTGTTATTGGCGCGGGCATTGGCGCGATAACTCCACCAACTGTACTGGTGGGGTTCTTTGTTTAAATACCGAAACGAATCCACAAAACCACTATGGATAAATCCGTCTAGCCAAGTACGCTCCTTGGGTAAAAAACCCGAAACCTTGGCATTACGCACGGGGTCGTGAATATCAATGGCTTCGTGACAAATGTTGTAATCTCCACAAATGACTAGATTAGGAATGTCTTTTTTTAGGTCGTTTATATAGGCTTGAAAGTCATCCATGTACCTAAACTTATAGGCGAGGCGATCGGGGTTGGTGCCCGAGGGCAAGTATAAACTCATCACGGAAACTTTATCAAAATCTACACGAAGGTTTCGCCCTTCCACATCCATATATTCGATCCCTGTGCCGTAGGCAACATGGTTGGGTTTTTGTTTGCACAACACCGCCACAGAGCTATACCCTTTTTTCTGTGCCGAAAACCAGTAGTGGTACGGGTAGCCAGCAGCTTCAAAAACACTAAGGTCAAGTTGTTCGGGATGGGCTTTGGTTTCTTGCAGACACAACACATCGGGGAATGCGGCTTGCAGCCAATCCAAAAAGCCTTTGTTGAGTGCAGCCCGGATGCCGTTTACGTTATAGGATATAATTTTCACAGCAGCTAAAATACAAACTAAGGCACGAAATTTGTGTATCTTTGATAAGAACTAAATCTAGATATCATGAAAAATATCCTTTTAATTTCCATTTGTATACTCAGTTTGGGTGTCTATGCCCAAGAAGAAGAACCTACTAAAGTTGAGATCGTCAATCAATTTGAAGATGTAGAGGTCTTAGAAAAAAATGAAATTCGACTTAATGCCCTCGACTTAATTGTACACCCTGCTTTAAGTTTAAGCTACGAAAGGCTCGTTAACGAGTCCAACGGATACGGAGTATCGATTTTTGCTAATTTTGGAGATGACGATACTACCTATCATAACTTTAACGTTACCCCATATTACCGTTTTTATTTTTTAAATAGAAAAGACTACGGAGCTAGTGGCCTATTTGTAGAAGCATTTAGCTCTTTTTCCTCTGTTAATTTTCACGACTATTGGTATGGTAGTAGCAAAACAAGTGAAAATGAATTTCAATTTTCCATGGGTGTAGGTCTTGGGAAAAAGTGGGTTAATCGAAACGGCTTTACATTTGAGGTTCTAGCAGGCGTAGGGCGCTACTTCATCGACAGAGATACTGACAACTACTCCCATCCAGAAGCCCACGGTCGTTTTGGTTTGTCTATAGGAAAGCGTTTTTAACAATCAGCCAACCACGTTTGAAACGCAACTGCTTTGCTAATTTTTGCTTTGGCTTCGGATACGCTTAGGCGTTCTTGTTGCATGCTGTCGCGGTGGCGTAACGTTACCGTTTCATCCTCCAAGGTTTGGTGGTCAACCGTAATACAAAACGGTGTTCCTAGCGCATCTTGTCTTCGGTAGCGTCTGCCCACAGCGTCTTTTTCATCATAAGTAACTGCCATGTCCCACTTCAGTTCATTCACCACATTCTTGGCAATATCGGGCAACCCGTCTTTTTTTACCAAAGGCAATACGGCAACTTTGGTGGGTGCCACTACCGCAGGCAAACGCAACACGGTTCGGCTAGAGCCATCTTCCAACGTTTCTTCTTGAAGTGCGTGCGAGAATACCGCCAAAAACAAACGGTCTAACCCAATAGAAGTTTCCAACACATAAGGCACGTAGTTTTCTTGTCGCTCGGGGTCAAAATACTGCAACTTTTTGCCCGAATATTTTTCGTGGCTCCCAAGGTCAAAATCGGTACGGGAGTGGATACCTTCCAACTCTTTAAATCCAAAGGGAAAACGAAACTCAATATCACAAGCGGCATCGGCGTAATGCGCCAATTTTTCGTGGTCGTGGAAGCGGTAATTGTCCTCGCCCAATCCAAGCGATAAATGCCATTTTAAGCGTGTTTCTTTCCAGTGTGCATACCACTCTTTTTGTGTTCCAGGCGGAATAAAAAACTGCATTTCCATTTGCTCAAATTCTCGCATGCGGAAAATAAACTGCCGTGCCACAATTTCGTTTCTGAACGCCTTGCCCGTTTGCGCAATACCAAAGGGCAACTTCATACGTCCGGTTTTTTGGACATTTAAAAAGTTTACAAAAATACCCTGTGCGGTTTCTGGGCGCAGGTATAATTCGGTAGCGCTTTCGGCAGATGCGCCAAGTTTGGTGCCGAACATAAGGTTAAACTGCTTTACCTCTGTCCAGTTTTTGCTTCCCGATAAGGGGCATACAATCTCCAATTCCTCAATGAGGGCTTTGACATCTGCCAAATCTTCTTTTTCCAATGATTTGCCCAAGCGTTTTAAGATGGCATCGCCTTTTTCTTTATAGCCAATTACACGCGGATTTGTACTCAAAAATTGGTCTTTATCAAAGGTATCACCAAAGCGTTTGGCAGCTTTATTTACTTCTTTTTCAATTTTTGCGTCGAGTTTGCCCACATACTCCTCCACCAACACATCGGCGCGGTAGCGTTTTTTGGAGTCTTTATTGTCAATCAGCGGGTCGTTAAAGGCATCTACGTGTCCCGAGGCTTTCCACGTGGTAGGGTGCATCAAAATAGCGGCATCCAATCCCACAATATTTTCGTTGAGCTGCACCATGGCTTTCCACCAGTAGTCGCGCAAGTTTTTTTTCAGGGCAACGCCCTGCTGTCCGTAATCGTATACGGCACTTAGCCCATCGTAAATTTCGCTAGAAGGAAACACAAACCCATACTCCTTGGCATGGGACAATACTTTTTTAAACAAATCTTGGTCTGCCATGGCGCAAAAATAGGATAAGTTTACTAATTTGAGCCGAACCAAAATCATAACTTAACCTATGCTCAACGATTTACTTGCCGTTTGGTTTCCGCGCTGCTGTTGGGGCTGTAAAAAACCCCTTGCTAAAACACAAAAATGGCTTTGCGTAAGCTGTAGCACACAGCTTCCTAAAACCTATTTTGAACACAACGAAAACAATCCGCTTAAGGCATTGTTGCGTCAATACATTCCGCTGGAAAGTGCCTATGCGCCCTTTTATTTTATGCAGAACTCTCCCATTCAGGCGTTACTCCATGCGCTAAAATATCAGGGGAAAAAGGAAGTTGCTGATTGGCTTGCAGCACAAAGTGCTGCGTATTTGCCTAAAGACCACGCCACACTACAATGCGATGGAATAGTACCGGTGCCCTTACACCCTAAGCGTGAGCGCAAACGTGGCTACAACCAAGTGGCAGGGTTCGGTCAATTTTGGGCTAACCAATTGGGTGTGCCTTATTTGGATGATGTACTGCTACGTAAAAACCAAACCAAAACCCTTGTACGCATGACGCGAGAAGCCCGTTGGAAAGAAGTGAAAGATGCTTTTTTGGTTCAAACGAAAAAAGAATACAAGCATTTGTTATTGGTAGATGATGTTATTACTACAGGAGCAACGCTAACCGCTTGCGGTAATGCGCTATTGCAAGAAGCTACAAAAAAAATATCGGTCATGGGAATGGCGTATGCACAAAACATACTTCCGTAAGCGGGAAAATAGTCGTTATTTTGTGCTATGGGAAAACGAATTTTTGTTGCGGTGTTTATTTGTGCGGTATTTGTACAATGTGCACGCAGAGGTTCACCCACCGGAGGTCCTAAAGACGAAACCCCCCCCGTAATGCTTCGTGCCGAACCGCCTCAGAAAACCGTAAATTTTAAAGCTGATAAAGTCCGTATCTATTTTGATGAATACATTAAGCTCAACAAACTTCGTGATCAACTGGTAATTTCCCCACCGCTTGAACAAAGTGCTTACGTTATCTCTCCTCAAAGTCAGGCGTCAAAATATATAGAAATTGAATTTTTGGACACCTTAGCCCCGGGTACCACCTACTCTTTTAATTTTGGTGAAAGCATCGTCGACAACAACGAAGGTAATCCCTATTCGTTTTTCTCATACGTGTTTTCTACAGGTGAGACCATTGATTCCTTGACCCTTAGCGGAACGCTTTCCGATGCCCTTTTACGAAAACCAGAAACTTTTGTTTCGGTGATGCTTTACCCTATAGACAGTACGTTTACAGACTCTGTTGTTTTTAAAGAAAAACCGCTGTATTATACCAATACTCTCGACTCGCTAACCGAATTTACACTACCAAATTTAAAAGCAGGAAACTACTTATTGGCAGCCGTTAAAGATGTGTCGAAAAATTATGTCTTCGACCCGTCTGTGGATAAAATTGATGTGGTGCATGATACCATAACCCTCCCAAATGATAATCTCTTCGAATTATCACTCTACAAAGAGGCCTCATCCTTTGCGTTCGGCAAGGCGTTTCAGGCGGGCAAACAACGTGTAGGTTTTGGCTTTACAGGGAGTGATGCAATTGAAATTGTCTTAGACCAAGAAGTCTCCGACAGTTTTGCCGCTACCGTTTCACGTGACAGAGAAACCGATACGCTCTATTATTGGTATAAAGGCTTTGATGCTGATTCGCTAGCATTTACCCTTAAACACGATACGCTGACCAAATCCTATGCATACCGTGTTCGAAAAGGGGACCCCGATTCACTTTCCATTTCGTTTGCACAACGCGGCACTTTACATCTAACAGATACGCTGACGCTTATTACCAATACCCCCATAAAACAGTTTGTGCAAGATTCTATGCAGTTGCGTGCCAAAGATTCTACGCTAGTGTCTTTTAGTTTAACACAAAAAAGTAAGCACGAGTTGCAATTTTTCTTTGATGTTTATCCCAACGAAAAATACCAACTGGAATTATTGCCAGGTGCAGTTACCGATTTTTTTGACATTATCAACGACAGTATTACAGTATCTGTGCGCACTAAAAGTCGTGTGGATTACGGCAACCTTTCTTTACGCCTTTTCAACGTGCCATCGTTTCCAATATTTATTGATTTGATTGATGCCAAAGAAGAAATTGTACGGTCGATGTATATTACCGAAGGACGCGGCGTGTATCGCTTTGCTTATTTGCAGCCAAACAAATACTATGTCCGTGTTCGGATTGATGAAAACGGCAATGGAAAATGGGATACTGGGAACTATTTAGCCAAACAAAAACCCGAGGCGGTGTATCATTTCCCCCCACTTCTGGACGTGCGTGCCAACTGGGAATTGCAGGAACAATTTACATTAGAGTAAAATCGTCGCGGTCTTCCAAAAAGGGTAGTTTTTCCCGAAGTGCACGAAGTTCTTCAAGGGCTAATGAAACCGAACTAATCGTCAATGCTTTATCCATAAAAACCAATTCATCGCCAAGGGCATTATACGCTGCCGAAGCCCCTGGATAATGCAAGCGGTACGCATCTTTTCCCGTGCGGTTTACCCCCACGCAATACGCCATATTCTCAATAGCCCGAGCACGCAATAAGGCATTCCATGCTTGAATACGTGCCGCTGGCCAATTGGCAACACAAATCAAAAGGTCGTAATTATCCGTGTTTCGTGCAAAAACGGGAAAACGCAAATCGTAGCATACCAACGGACGAATCCGAAAACCCGCAAATTCAATTAATTTACTTTCCTTTCCAGCAGTATATATGCGTGATTCGCCTGAGGGCGTGTACGGATGGGTTTTATCGTAGGTGTCCAACTTTCCATCGGGATGTGCAAACACAAAACGGTTATAAAAATTTTTGCCCGCTTTTATGGAAAGACTTCCACAAACGGCAGCCTTATGGGTTTGTGCCATACGTTGCATCCACGCAACGGAACTTCCATCTATGGGTTCAGCCACCTGATTTGGGGTCATCGTAAAACCCGTTGCCCACATTTCGGGCAGTACAATAAGGTTTGTAGTTGGAGGGATTCCTGCTAAAAGTGCCTCACATTGCTGCTGATTGGCAATGGGTTTTTGCCACACAATGTTGGGTTGGAGTAAGGCTAGGTGAAGGGTGTTCATGAGATAAAACTACTATACTTTTTTAAGTTCAAAAAAAAAGGAGGTCAAAATTATGACCTCCACTTCGTATACAATGTATCTAGGTAGTTCTACCCCTTCACATTCGCCGAGAGGTACTCACGGTTCATACGTGCAATATTTTCTAGGGAAATCCCTTTAGGACATTCTACTTCGCAAGCTCCTGTGTTGGTGCAGTTTCCAAAGCCTTCCTCGTCCATTTGTTTTACCATATTAAGCACACGATCGGTAGCCTCTACTTGCCCTTGTGGTAAGAGTGCATACTGCGATACTTTTGCTGAAACAAACAACATCGCTGAAGCATTTTTACAAGTCGCTACACAAGCACCACACCCAATACAGGCGGCGGCATCAAACGCCTTGTCGGCATCTGCTTTTTCAATAGGAATCGCATTCGCATCTTGGGTGTTTCCAGAGGTATTTACCGATACAAAACCTCCTGCGTGCTGAATACGGTCAAAAGCACTGCGATCCACTACCAAATCCTTGATTACGGGAAAGGGTTTTGCACGGAACGGCTCAATGTGAATGGTATCGCCATCTTTAAATTTGCGCATGTGCAATTGACAGGTCGTAACCAAGCGGTCTGGCCCGTGGGCTTCGCCGTTAATGAACATAGAACACGAACCACAAATCCCCTCACGACAATCGTGATCAAAAGCAACAGGGTCTATTCCTTGCTCCATAAGTTGTTCGTTGAGCACATCCATCATTTCCAAAAACGACATATCCGGCGATACGCCGTCAAGCGAGTAGGTTTGCATACTTCCTTTTGCGGTGGCGTTTTCTTGTCGCCAAATTTTTAATGTCAGTTTCATACGCTAGTTTATTAGCCATCAGGCAATAGGCAACAGTTATTCTTGTTTGCTTATTGACTTTATAAAGGCATTTAACATTTTATTTTCTTCTATAATTAGACCTTGAACTTTTTGAAACAGTTCTTTTCCAACTAATTTTAACTCTCTAGAAATAATGAGTTGTGTTTCCAATTCGAGCAATGAACCTCGTGCCATTCGCAAGAATTGAATATAATTTTGTGAATAGTTCCGTCCGTAACCCTCTGCAATATTGGAAGGAATAGAAATGGCGGCACGTTTCATCTGGCTTTGCAAACCAAACATTTCGTCTTTAGGCAATTTTTCACACAACAGATATACATATTTGACTAACGAAATCCCTTTCTGCCAAATAAGTAAATCTTTATATGATTGAATTTGTGTCATCTATTCACTATTGCCTATTCACTATTGCCTAATCTACTTATACGATCGTGTTTTTAATTCAATATTTTCGTAATTCAGCGGCTCTTTATGCAGCTTTGCTTTGCTCGGTTCGCCATTATACTCCCATGCAGAAACAAACGTAAAGTTTGCATCATCACGTAGGGCTTCGCCCTCGGGGGTTTGTGATTCTTCTCTAAAGTGTCCGCCACAAGACTCGGTGCGCTCCAGCGCATCTTTAGCAAACAACTCGCCCAACTCCAAAAAGTCGGCAACACGAAGGGCTTTGGCTAAAGGTTCATTAAACGAATCCGCTGTTCCAGGAACAAAAACCTCTTTATAAAATTCTTCGCGAAGGGCTTTTACTTCCGCAATGGCTTCTTTGAGTCCAGCTTCGTTGCGAGACATTCCACATTTATTCCAAATGATTTTCCCCAGTTTACGGTGGAAATAATCTACCGTTTTTGTGCCCTTATTGTTCATAAACGCATCGATTTGTGCTTGAACACGCTGTTCGGCTTCCTCAAATTCGGGTGTGTCTGTAGAAATCGGTCCAGTACGAATGTCATCTGACAAATAATCCCCAATGGTGTACGGCAACACAAAGTAGCCGTCTGCCAATCCTTGCATGAGAGCCGAAGCACCCAATCGGTTGGCGCCGTGATCCGAGAAGTTTGCTTCGCCAATGGCAAAACAGCCTGGAACCGTAGTCATAAGGTTATAGTCTACCCAAACGCCACCCATGGTGTAGTGCACCGCAGGATAAATCATCATCGGGGTTTCATACGGATTCTGATCCACAATCTTTTCGTACATCTGGAACAGGTTGCCGTACTTTGCCTTAATAATTTCTTTCCCTAGTTTTTGTACAAGTGCTGTATCATTTTCATCCAGCCCCTTTACATGTGCTTTTTCTTTTCCGTAACGAACAATGGCATCTGCAAAATCTAAGAAAACGGCTTCACCGGTTTTGTTTACGCCATAGCCCTCATCGCAGCGCTCTTTGGCTGCGCGCGATGCCACATCTCGGGGCACCAAGTTTCCAAAAGCAGGATAACGACGCTCCAAGTAATAGTCACGGTCTTCCTCTGCTAAATCGGTAGGTTTGAGTCTACCCTCACGAATGGCTTCGGCATCTGCTTTCTTTTTAGGCACCCAAATACGCCCATCATTTCTAAGCGACTCGGACATCAGGGTCAATTTGGACTGATGATCGCCAGAAACGGGAATACAGGTTGGGTGAATTTGCGTAAAACACGGATTGGCAAAATACGCCCCTTGCTTATGGATTTTCCAAGCAGCGGTTACATTGCTCCCCATGGCATTGGTAGATAGGTAGAATAAATTCCCATATCCCCCAGATGCGATTACAACGGCATGTGCCGCATGGCGTTCAATTTCGCCGGTGATCAAATTTCGGGTAATGATACCCCTTGCTTTACCATCAACTTTTACCAAGTCAAGCATTTCGTGACGGTTGTACATTTTAATTTTCCCTCGACTAATTTGACGGTTCATCGCTGAATAGGCTCCAAGCAACAGCTGCTGTCCGGTTTGTCCTTTGGCATAAAAGGTTCGAGAAACCAATACACCACCAAAAGAGCGATTGTCTAGAAGTCCGCCGTAATCACGTGCAAAGGGAACGCCTTGTGCAACACATTGGTCAATAATATTGGTAGATACCTCAGCCAAACGGTATACGTTGGCTTCACGAGAACGGTAATCGCCACCTTTAACGGTATCATAGAACAGGCGATAGGTAGAATCGCCATCTCCTTGATAGTTTTTGGCGGCGTTAATTCCTCCTTGCGCAGCAATAGAGTGAGCGCGCCTTGGCGAGTCTTGAAAGCAAAACGCCTTTACGTTATAGCCTAGTTCGGCAAGGGTTGCCGCAGCCGAACCGCCAGCAAGACCAGTACCCACTACAATAACGTCAATCAGACGTTTGTTGGCAGGGCTAACTAAGTTAATGTTGTTTTTGTGAGTTGTCCACTTTTCGGCTATTGGACCTTCGGGAATTTTAGCGTCTAATGTTGCCATATTAGTGATTTAAAAAGTGAAATAAAGCGATGAATGCATATCCTGCAGGAATGCCAATGGCATATAATTTTCCAAACGATTTTACTGCAGGAGTGTATTTGTTATTGAACCCCATGGACTGAAACGCCGAGGAAAAACCGTGCGACAAGTGCAATGCCAAGAAAAAGAATGAAATAACATAAAGAACTACACGTGTCAAATCCTCAAATTTATGCACCAATTCTTCGTGGTAACGGGTTGGGTCTTCAGGGAGAACTTCAATGTATTTATAATTCATTTCAGGTACCCAGAAATCATAAAAATGTAAGGCTAAGAATGCCAATACGGTAGCTCCGGAAATAATCATGTTTCGCGAAACCCAACTTGCGTTAGCACTTCCTTTGTACACCGCATAGCGTGTGCCTCTGGCACGCTTGTTTTGGATGTCAAGGACAAATCCCATCACAAAATGGAAGACTACCCCAAAAATAAGTACGGGTTGTAGAATAAACTGCACCAAAGGGTTGGTTCCCATAAAGTGCGAAAACTGGTTAAAGATGTCTGCGCTAAATACGGATGTAATATTGATTACGAAGTGTTGCAGCAAAAAAACCATCAAAAAAATACCCGAAAGTGCCATGGCAACTTTTCTGAGGATGGTTGAAGATAAGGCTATTCCCATAGGTTTTGGCTTTTGTTCGGTACAAAATTAGGTGCTGAACGCCTGAACGCCAAAGGTTTTGAGTTATTTAGTATAAGTCTAACTAAACGGTTGTTTTTTGTTATACAAATACGATAAAATGTTTACGAAACATAAAACAAAATGGTGTTTTTGATAGGTCCAGAAGATTTGTTTTGTGTAATGGATGCTATCATGAAAAAAATTTTTACTTTACACCAGCAAAACATCGTGCTCCATGAAATACAATCCCCTCCCATCATCTGTGTACGCAAAAAACCGTAAGCGGTTTATGGCGCAGTTAAAACCCAACAGTATTGCGGTATTTAACTCCAATGATATTTATCCGATAAGCGCCGACAGCACACTCCCTTTTGCACAGCACCGCGATTTGTTTTACCTCACGGGTATTGATCAAGAGGAAACTATCGTTCTTTTATACCCCGATGCCAAAGACCCTAGCCAACGTGAAATTGTTTTTGTGCGTGAAACCAACGACCACATTGCCGTTTGGGAAGGGCACAAACTCACCCAAAAAGAAGCTAACGAAGTTTCAGGGATAGCAACTGTTTTATGGACTTCCGCGTTTGAGCAAACCTTTATGGATTTGACAAAACATGCGGAACACATCTACATCAATACCAACGAGCACTACCGTGCAAAGGTAGAAACCCAAACCCGCGAGGACCGTTTTATTGATTGGTGCAAAAAACAGTTTCCACACCACAAATACGAAAGAAGCAACCCCATATTGCAACGTTTACGCTCGGTTAAAGCGACTGAAGAAATTGACCAAATTCAACATGCGTGTAATATCACCGAAAAGGGATTTAGACGCATTTTGGAATTCATAAAGCCTGGCGTTTGGGAACATGAAATTGAGGCGGAGTTTGCGCATGAATTTCTGCGCAATCGCTCCAAAGGCTTTGCCTATACCCCGATTATAGCTTCTGGAAACAACGCTAACGTATTACATTACATCGAAAATTGCAGACAGTGTAAGGCTGGCGATATGCTGCTGCTGGACGTAGGTGCCGAATACGGCAATTATTCTTCCGACATGACGCGAACCATTCCCGTATCAGGAAGATTTTCCAAAAGGCAACGAGCCGTTTATGAGGCGGTACTCAAGGTAAAAAATGAGGCTACAAAACTGCTTGTGCCCGGTACGATTTGGAAAGCCTATCACGTAGAAGTAGGGAAAATTATGAGCAGTGCGCTTATCGATTTGAAACTCCTCACAAAAAAGGAAGTAACCGAAAACGCCGAGGCGTATAAAAAATATTTTATGCACGGTACCTCGCACCATCTGGGCTTGGACACCCACGACTACGGATTGCTAGACGAACCCATGCAATCCAATATGGTATTTACCGTAGAACCTGGTATTTATATCCCTGATGAGGGCTTTGGCATTCGCCTAGAGGACGATGTGGTCATTCAACCCAGCGGCGCACCGCTAAACCTTATGGAAAACATCCCCATTGACCCCGATGAAATTGAGGCGTTGATGGGTTAATGACTTGTATTACAAGTAGCGTTGTTTTTTAATCCAATGATATTTTTTCGATAAGTTCTTTTAGCTTTTTTTCCGTTAAGTTTTCTTCATCAGCTTTGTCATAAATGGCGAGCAAATAAACGGTTGTTTCTGAAACTAAAATACTTGTAATGACCCTTGCGCCACCGCTTTTGCCCTTACCCTTTGACCTAATCGCAAGTCTGATTTTATAGCAATTTCTTCCAAGAGATGTGCCTTGCTGAGGATACGTTTGCAAACTGTCAAGAAAAGCAGAAAAATCAGATTTTAGGGAAGGAAATTTTTTAACTAATCGCTTTAATTGCCTGTCAAAAGGAGGTATGGTTAGAATATTAAAGCTCATCCAACAACGCTCTTGCGGAGCGCGCTTCTAGCTTACCTTCCCTGACACGTTTTAAATTTTCAACAGCTTCCTGAATTTCATCTTCCAAAGAGATATCCTCTTCAGCAACCGATGTAGCTTTTACAAATTCGAAATTTTTAAGCACCTCCATAAAAAAAGGCACTTTATCATCTCTAATGTCTAGCAATACTTTCATAACAAATGTATTTAGGGTACTTCACAAAGTTACAAAATCTATTTTGATGAATGCTTAAAACGCCTTCCAGCCTTGGGCTTTTAGGGGTAGCACTTCGTTGCCACGGGTAACCAATGCTGCGCCGTCGGCTTTGGCACTCATATGCCCTATCACCGTAAGGTTAGGGTTTCCTTTTATTTTATCGTAGTCGTCTTGTTTTAGCGTAAAGAGCAGTTCATAGTCTTCACCGCCACTCAGCGCAATGGTCGTACTGTCGATGTTAAACTCCTCGCACACAGCAATAAACTGTGGGTCTAAGGGAATTTTATCTTCATAAATGCGGCATCCCAAATCGCTATTTTGACACAGGTGTAGCACCTCCGAGGAAAGCCCATCGCTAATGTCAATCATAGACGTAGGCGTAACCTCTAATGCCGCCAATAAAGAAACGATGTCTTTTCGGGCTTCAGGTTTAAGCTGGCGCTCCACCAAATAGGTATACGGGTCTAAATCGGGTTTGTGGTTGGGGTTGGCTTTAAAGACCTCATTTTCGCGCGCCAATACTTGTAATCCCATATAGGCTGCGCCCAAATCACCCGTAACTACCAAGAGTTCATTTTCAGCAGCACCGCTGCGCTTTACTGCGCCCGTTTTGGGTGCACTGCCCAATGCTGTTACCGAAAGTTGCAGTCCCTGTTTTGAAGATGTCGTATCGCCACCCACCAAATCCACACCATAGGTTTTGCATGCCAAATGTATGCCTGCATAAAGTTCCTCTAATGCTTCTAAGGTAAAGCGATTTGACACCGCAATAGACACTAGAACTTGTGTGGCTTGTGCGTTCATGGCATAAATGTCCGACAGGTTTACCACCACCGCCTTATAGCCCAAATGCTTTAGTGGCATGTACGCCAAATCAAAGTGTACCCCCTCAATGAGCATGTCGGTGCTTACCACCGTTTCGCTTTCGTGTTTGAGTATGGCGGCATCGTCACCAATGCCGTGTAGCGTAGATGGAAGTGCCGTAGTGGCGCCTTTGGTTATGTGGTCAATAAGGGCAAATTCGCCCATGGATTCGAGCGAGGTTTTGGACGGTTTTTGGTCTTCTATCATGGGGGCAAAAATAGCGTATTTTGGTGTGATGTGTTTTGGCAAGCTAAGCTCAGCTTATACTGCTATTTACAATCACTATAACTACCCTATGGCATCCTCGTAAATTGTGGTATATTTGCACTTTGGAATCAATCCAAATAAGCTATGATAAAAGTTTCTTCACAGGCGCGAGACAAGGTAGTGCAAATGATGCAAGACGACGGCGTGGACGTTGCCTCACACTTTGTACGTGTTGGCGTAAAAAGCGGCGGCTGTTCGGGCTTGTCTTACGAACTCAAATTTGACGCCAATCTAGGCGAGGACGACAAGGTCTTTGAGGACAACGATGTACGCATTGTTGTGGACAAAAAAAGCTTTTTGTATCTTGTGGGAACAACTCTCGAATATTCGGGTGGACTAAACGGCAAAGGATTTGTGTTTAACAACCCCAACGCCAACAGAACGTGTGGATGTGGCGAAAGTTTTTCGCTTTAAAAAATAAACAGCTATGGCATACACCGAGGAAGAATTAAAAAAAGAACTCGAAACTAAAGAGTACGAATACGGATTTTACACAGATATCGAATCCGACACCTTCCCCGTTGGGTTAAACGAGGATGTTATTCGTTCGATTTCTGAGCGCAAAAACGAACCTTCTTGGATGCTGAAGTGGCGCTTAGAAGCCTATGAGAAGTTTTTGCAAATGGAAGAGCCGGACTGGGCAAACGTTTCTTACAAAAAGCCTGATTTACAGCAAATTGCATACTATTCCGCGCCAAAGGCAAAAGCCAAATACGACAGTTTAGACGAAGTGGACCCCGAACTGCTACAAACTTTTGAGAAGTTGGGTATCTCACTAGAAGAACAAAAACACCTAGCCGGCGTAGCTGTGGATATTGTAATGGATTCCGTTTCGGTAGCCACCACGTTTAAAGACACCCTCGCAGAAAAAGGCATTATTTTTTGCTCAATCTCTGAAGCCATTCAAGAACACCCCGAGTTGGTGCAAAAATATATCGGTTCTGTTATTCCACGTACCGACAATTATTATGCTGCCCTAAACGCTGCCGTGTTTTCAGACGGGTCATTTTGTTACATTCCTAAAGGCGTACGCTGTCCTATGGAACTCTCTACCTATTTCCGTATCAATCAGGCGGGAACAGGGCAATTTGAGCGGACGCTTGTCATTGCAGATGAAGGCAGTTATGTGAGCTATTTGGAGGGCTGTACGGCACCAGCCCGCGATGAAAACCAACTCCACGCAGCGGTTGTGGAACTCATTGCATTAGACGATGCAGAAATAAAATATTCTACCGTACAAAACTGGTTCCCAGGCGATAAAGAGGGTAACGGAGGGGTGTACAATTTTGTGACCAAACGTGGAATTTGCCACGAACGCTCTAAGATTTCATGGACGCAAGTCGAAACGGGATCTGCCGTTACTTGGAAATACCCTTCTTGTATTTTAAAAGGAAACGATAGCATTGGCGAGTTTTACTCTATTGCCTTGACAAACAACTTTCAGCAAGCAGATACCGGAACCAAAATGATTCATTTGGGAAAACGCACCAAGAGTACCATCATCTCGAAAGGAATTTCGGCGGGACAGTCGCAAAATAGCTACCGCGGATTGGTGAAAATTGGGGCAAACGCCAAAAACTCCAGAAACTTTTCACAGTGTGATTCACTGCTAATGGGCAACCAATGTGGGGCGCACACCTTCCCCTATATCGAAGCAAAAAGTAAAACCGCTAAAATCGAACACGAAGCCACAACAAGTAAAATTGGCGAAGACCAGATTTTTTACTGTAACCAACGTGGTATAGATACCGAAAAAGCCATTGCCTTGATTGTGAATGGTTTTAGTAAAGAAGTCTTAAATAAACTACCGATGGAATTTGCCGTGGAAGCCCAAAAATTATTGGAGATTTCACTTGAAGGTTCTGTTGGATAAACCCCTAACAAAATGAGAACACTACTTTTTATTTCCCTGATAACAATAGCCGCATCTTGCTCACAATCAAAAAAGAGCACAGATAACAATCCGCAATTTTACGGTGAGTTTTTGTACTTGGCAGATGCTGCCGTGCTCAACACGGGTACCGAAATTTACGGCGTAATTATCGACGAAAAAATGCATGAATTAGATGATTTGTGCGCACCAATAAAACGTGACGAATACGACATGATTCCCGTTTATATCAAAGGAAAAGTGGAGAAAAAAGATCCCGCCGAAGAGGGTTGGGAAAATCGCATTCGAATAACATCTATAGACTCGTTGGTTAATCCAACAGACAACACAATACTCAAACCCAACTAAATATGCTAAGCATAGACAATTTGCATGCCGGCTGTGAAGGCAAAACCATTCTGAAAGGGATAAACCTTGATGTTAAACCCGGTGAAGTACACGCCATAATGGGACCTAACGGTTCGGGAAAAAGTACGCTTTCTACCGTGATTGCTGGACATGAAGAATACGATGTTTCTCAGGGGAGCATCCTTTTTGATGGCGAGGACATTGCAGAACTCTCTGCAGATGAGCGTGCCCACAAAGGCATCTTTTTATCGTTTCAATATCCAGTGGAAATTCCTGGGGTAACAGTAACAAATTTTATCAAAACAGCTATCAATCAAACCCGTAAAGCACAAGGTTTGGAGGAAATGCCTGCCAATGAAATGCTAAAGAAAATTCGGGAAAAGGCAGCCTTGCTCGAAATTGATTCGCGTTTTTTATCTCGCTCACTCAACGAAGGTTTTTCGGGTGGTGAGAAGAAGCGAAATGAAATTTTTCAAATGGCAATGCTAGAACCGAAACTCGCCATTTTGGACGAAACAGATTCGGGTCTTGATATTGATGCGCTTCGTATTGTTGCCAACGGCGTAAACAAGCTAAAGGGCAAAGACAACGCCATTGTTGTAATTACCCACTACCAACGCCTGCTAGACTATATTGTGCCCGATTTTGTTCATGTGTTACACGAGGGTAAAATCGTAAAATCGGGTACTAAAGAATTGGCACTAGAACTAGAAGAAAAAGGCTACGATTGGATAAAACAAGGCGCATAATGGAGCTTAAAGAAACTTTATTGTCTTCGTATTTGGCATTTGATGCCCAAGACGGTCCACAGCGCAAGTTACAAGATGTGCGCGCAGCAGCCATTGAGGTATTTGAGCAGCAAGGTTTTCCTACCAAAAAACAGGAGGATTGGAAATATACTTCACTGCGAAATCTGACAAAATTCAATTTTTCGGTATTCCCAAAAGAAGAGGTTAGCCTTAAATTGGAAGAGGTAAAGCCCTATATTCTTCAAGACGTAGACACCTATAAAATCGTTTTTGTAGATGGGATTTACAATGCCTATTTGTCAGAAACCACGCATGAAGGAGCCGATATTTGTTTGCTTTCGGCAGCACTCGCAAAACCCAAATACGCTCCAATAGTAAAGAAATATTTTAATCAGATTGCAGAAAAAGAAGCCTCGCTAACAGCACTCAATACGGCGTTTACCAAAGAAGGCGCATACATTTATGTTCCTGAAGGAAAAGTGGTGGAAAAGCCTGTGCAAATCATTCATTTTGCAACAGATAAAAATCCACAGTTATTACTCCAACCCCGAAATCTGATTGTGGTAGGCAAAAACGCTGAGGTACAAATCGTAGAACGGCACCAAAGTTTGTCTAAAAACGCCACGTTTACGAATGTAGTCACCGAAATTTTTGCAGAGCAAAACGCACAAGTCGATTATTACAAAATTCAAAACGACCATGCGGAAGCCTCGCTGATTGACAGTACCTATATCTCGCAACAAAAACACAGTCATGCCAAAGTGCATACCTTTTCGTTTGGCGGAAAACTCATTCGAAACAATCTGAATTTCTACCATAAAGATGCGGAAATCAATTCCACGATGAAGGGGATTACACTTATCGAAGGAACACAGTTTGTGGATCATCACACACTTGTGCATCACGCACACCCAAACAGCGAAAGCCATCAAGACTATAAGGGTATTTTTGCCGAAAAAGCAACAGGGGTTTTTAACGGTAAAATCATTGTTGAGAAAGAGGCACAAAAAACCAACGCCTTCCAGCAAAACAACAATATTTTGATGGACGATAAGGCAAGCATTAACACCAAACCGCAGTTGGAAATTTTTGCAGACGATGTGAAATGTAGCCATGGGTGTACGATTGGTCAGCTTGATGAAGACGCATTATTCTACTTGCAAACACGAGGAATTCCTAAGAAGGAAGCTCGTGGTCTGCTCACCTATGCGTTTGCAAACAATATCTTACAAAGTGTTCAAATCGACTCTGTGAAAAAACGCATCAATAAACTGATTGCAAATAAGTTAGGCGTAAATATTGGGTTTGATGTATAGCAGCACATTGGATTTAGCGCAAATTCGTGCCGATTTTCCCATACTGCACCGCGAGGTAAACGGGCAACCGTTAGTGTATTTGGATAACGCCGCTACTTCGCAAACCCCACTTCCTGTTATTGATGCCATCAGCGATTATTACAAACATACTAACGCCAATATCCACAGGGGTGTGCACGCACTTAGCCAGGAAGCTACGGACCAATTTGAGGCTGCGCGAAAGAAAATCCAAACGCATTTTAATGCGGCACATGCGCACGAAATTATTCTGACTTCAGGGACTACGCACTCTATAAATTTGGTGGCAAATGGATTTGCAGCATTACTCCAAAAAGGGGACGAACTCATTGTTTCTGCTCTTGAACACCACGCGAATATTGTGCCTTGGCAAATGCTTTGTGAACGCACAGGCGCCAAATTGAAGGTCATTCCGATGACGGAAGAAGGAACGCTTGACATGGAAGCCTTTGATGCTTTGGTAAATCAAAAGACCAAAGTGGTTTTTGTCAATCACGTATCGAACGCATTGGGCATCATCAATCCCATTGAACACATTATTGAAAAGGCACACGCCGTAGGGGCTGCTGTGCTGATTGATGGAGCGCAAGCGACGCCACATTTGGTACCCGACGTACAGGCTTTGGATGTGGATTTTTATACCACTTCGGCGCATAAAATTTGTGGTCCAACAGGCATTGGTATGCTCTATGGCAAAGAGGAATGGTTGCGGAAACTGCCTCCTTATCAGGGTGGTGGCGAAATGATTGACCAAGTAACTTTTGAGAAAACTACCTATGCCGATTTGCCACACAAATTCGAAGCCGGAACGCCTAATATTGCGGGAGGTGTGGGCTTTGGTGCTGCAATCGATTATATGAATTCCATTGGCTTTGATGCCATTGCAGCACATGAAAACGAGCTGTTGCAACACGCCACAGCAAAGCTTAGCCAGATTGAAGGCTTGCGGATTTACGGAAATGTTTCGCACAAAGTTGCCGTGATTTCGTTCAACGTAGAAGGGTTGCATCCTTACGATATTGGCACCTTACTCGACAAGATGGGCATAGCCGTGCGCACCGGGCATCATTGTTGCCAACCCATTATGGACTTTTATCAGATTCCAGGAACCGTTCGCGCTTCCTTTGCCTTTTACAACACTCACGAAGAAGTGGAGCGATTTGCGAGTGGCGTTGAAAAAGCCGTAAGTATGTTGCGTTAATCCGTACCTTTACCCTATGAATATAGCCGAACAACAAGCGGAAATTGTATCAGAATTTGCCCTGTTTGACGACTGGATGCAACGCTACGAATACATGATTGAGTTGGGAAAATCCTTGCCACTCATTGCGCCTGAGTACAAAACTGACGACCACATTATCAAAGGGTGCCAAAGTAAAGTTTGGGTACATGCGGAGTTAGCGGAAGATAAAATTGTTTTTACAGCCGATAGCGATGCCATTATTACCAAAGGAATTATTGCGATACTTATCCGGGTGTTTTCAAATCAACACCCAAAAGATATTTTGGCTGCCGACACAGCTTTCATTGATGAAATAGGACTGAAAGAACATCTTTCGCCCACGCGAGCCAATGGATTGGTTTCGATGGTTAAACAACTAAAAATGTATGCTTTAGCATACCAAACACAACTGTCATAAATATGGACACTACTGCACTTGGAGAAAAAATTGTCAGGGTACTCAAAACCATTTACGATCCCGAAATCCCTGTTGATATTTACGAATTGGGGCTGATTTACGATGTGTTTGTCAATGAGGATAACGATGTGAAAGTACTGATGACACTTACCACACCCAACTGTCCCGTGGCTGAAAGTCTGCCACAAGAGGTAAAGGAAAAAATTCGCGAATTGGATGAGGTGAATGAAGTGGAACTGGAGCTCACTTTTGATCCGCCTTGGACACGCGACCTAATGAGTGAAGAAGCCAAACTGGAACTCGGGTTTTTGTAATGGCAAAGGAAATTGTCAATCGTGTGGCAAACAGTGCCCTTCAAGTGATTGACTTGGAGGAACTTTATCAAGAAGGGGCGCGTAGCTTACTCTCCCTTACCGATTTTTTAGATGAAGGTGTACTCTTACGCGAACAAACCTTCAGGGAACGTTTGCAACAGCATAATTGGAATATCTATAATAATCATTTTGTGGCGGTGTATTGCCCCGAGGACATTCTGGTCCCGCAATGGGCTACACTGCTCGTAATAAGCTATTTACAACCTATTGCTAAGGTTGTAATTGTTGGAAATTTACGAGACTTAGAACAATACCTTTTTGCTGAAAGACTTATCAATTTTGATACCAAGCCTTACGAAAACGGGCTAGTGATGCTAAAAGGTTGTTCCAACAAACCTGTTCCGCAACAAGCATTGGGGTTGTTGGCAGCAAAACTCATCCCGGTAGTACGAAAATTATCGTACGGCGAAGCCTGTTCTTCTGTACCTTTGTATAAGAAAACAGAAAAGTAATCTATGCGTAGCATTCTTTCAATTTTAATATTTTCAGTTTCATTATCCGCTTTGGCACAAACCGATTCTATCCAAACTTTAGGGCAAGAATGGAAAACTGGGGGAATTGCTAAGTTGTTATTCAATCAATCTGCATTTAGCGAATGGGCATCGGGTGGACAAAATAGTGTATCGCTTAGTTTTCATGCAGATTACGATTTAAACTACTCAGAAAATGGTTGGAATTGGGACACAAAATTTTTGGGCGATTTTGGACTTACAAAACTAAGTGGAACAAAATTTATTCGAAAAACCAATGACCGTTTTGACTTACAATCTTTTTTGGGTAAAAATTTTAGTAAATCGTGGAGCTATTCAACTGTTTTTGGTGTAAAAACCCAATTTGCAAGAGGATACAAATACGGAACAGATACGGAGGGCAACGAAATCCGAACACTACGAACACATTTTTTCTCTCCAGTCTACATTCAGTTAGGGGTAGGATTGTATTGGAAAAAGTCTAAAAATTTGTGGGTAAACATTGCGCCTTTTACGCAACGACTTACGCTAGTAAGCAGAAAATTTACCATGGATTTAGCCGAAGACAAACAATATTTTGGGGTACGAAAAGGCGATAATCACCGTTTTGAATTAGGGGCATCTGTAAATGCCTTTTATAAGTTTTCTCCCATGGAAAACATGACGCTTGAACAGCGCCTTGGGTTATATTCAGACTACTTGGACAAAGCTGAAAACGTGGATATTGATTATCAAATTGCTGCCGAACTTCAAGTAAATGAATACGTTTCTACCAATCTGATTTTGCAATTGGTGTATGATGATAATGCCGTCCAAAGCCTACAAGTACGCGAGGTATTTGGTGTTGGAGTGCGGATGAAATTGAAATAGGTTTTTCTAGGGCACTTTGGCACTTTGCGGTGTAAATACTATTTGTTTCATAAATTTGTTTTTAGAACTCAAATCTTAACAAATGAAAAACTACTTCTTCTTTTTCGTGCTCGTTTTTGGCACACTATCTTTTGCACAAACCGAAACCGAATCATCTAACTGGAAAAACACTGGAAAGGCATCGTTGTTGTTCAATCAGGCTACATTTAGCAATTGGGTATTGGGTGGCGACAACAATGTTGCGCTGAATTTTTTAGCCGATTATACGCTGAATTACAAAAAAGATGTTTGGACGTGGGACACTACTTTTTTGGTAGATTACGGTCTTGCCAAAACCAGTGGGAGCGAATTTTATAAAAAAACCAGCGACCGCTTTGAACTGCAATCGCTGTTGGGGAAACGCTTTGCCAAGCTATGGAGTTATTCTGTTTTATTTGGATTTAGAACCCCTTTTTCAAATGGATATGATTACGGCACCGATACCAACGGCAACGAAATACGCACCAAAAAAGCGAGCTTTTTATCACCCGCTTATTTGCAGTTGGGGCTCGGACTAAGCTGGAAAGAACACGATAATTTATGGGTGAATTTTGCGCCCTTAAGTCCGCGGTTGACGTTTGTGAGTAAATCTTTTACCGAAAATTTGGCTAACGATGAAACCTATTTTGGTGTGGAAAAAGGCAAATCCTCTCGACTGGAGTTTGGGGGGTCGGCAAATGCCTTTTGGTTGGCTAAGCTTTTCGAAAACGTAATGCTTGAGCAGCGCTTGGGCGTATATAGCAACTACTTAGATAACCCCGAAAATATAGACTTAGACTACCAAGCCACGCTAAACATGAAGGTGAATAAATACCTTTCTGCGAATATAATTTTGCACCTTATTTATGACGATAACGCCGTGAAAGCCCTGCAAGTACGGGAGGTGTTTGGTATTGGGGTGAATGTGGGATTTTAGGGAAAAACACTAACGCTTAACTACTTTAATTTGTTCTTAAAATAGGTGTTGATTTCTTCTTTGGTCATAAAATGCATACCGTCTGCGGGAGCAGCTTTTAGGGTAAACCAATAAAAAGAAGTATCGATCTCGATTGTTCTGTAAAAGTTAATGAACATTTGGTGCTCTGCATGGTTTTTAGGTAGGTCTTTTGCTGTAATATCGTCTCCAGCCCAAGCGTGAACCCCAATTTTTGCGCCATCGGTAACAATCAAATTTTTACCCGAGACAAACAAATCTGTCCCCCCAGACTCAACAATGGAATGGGGTAATAATTCGGTGTTTAGATTGTTTTCAAAAACCAACTTACAGGCTTTTAAATTCCAATAATCATCTACCGAACCGGGCACATCGAGTATGACCAAAGTTCTAATCTGAGGGTTCTTTGTTATGACTTTTTCTAAGTTATCATAAAATAGCTTCCCTAATGTTCCAGACACATAGGCAATGTCATCTTTTACCTCAATTTTGGGAAATGGCAACCCATATTCACGAATAAGATTGGCTTCTTCAGCAGTCCCTTTCTTGTCTGAAATCGTATTACAGGAAACAAAAAAGAACGCTAAAAGAAAAAAGACATAAGTAAGCTTCATACTGCAAAGTAATACATTTAATATTTCATCCCTTTTTGATTGAAATAACAGCCTCTTGAAGCCCTACGCTTCTTAATCCTCAGAGGATGACATCCAAAAATATCCAACAGGGTACAATGTGTAGGTGGCAACATTCTCTTTAACAAAAGGGAGTTCTTTTAAAAGCTTGTCGGCTTCCTCCGCGTTTTGGGCATTCGTAAAAAATACAAGAGGGGGCTTTTTCTGATCTCTGTTACCCACATCCAAATAGGCGTTTTCTATTACCCCTTTGTTCCACAACTCCAATATTTTTTGGTTTTGTTGTTCTAAAAATTGTTCAAACTTCTTGTCAAACTTAATCGTCCAAACGGTGGCAAATGATTTTTTACCCTCTGTAACCATTTGAATAGATTTATCGTTGCGATTTAGCCATTTCATGCCAATGGGATACAACTCATATTTGGTTATTCCAGCCTTAAAGGCAGGAGTGTCTTCCAAAACAGCTCTTACCTCTTGCTCGTTTTTACCTTTGATTACAAAAAAGGCATTGGGATACTTTTCATTTTCGTTGAGTTTTGACTCATTTTCGATGTAAGCATTTTCAATAACGCCCTTTCTCCACAAATCTATAATCGAGGGCACTTGCTTTTGAATAATTGGAAGTACGCCTTCAACAGTGTTGCCTTCTGTCCAATTCCATACAACCGCATAGGATTTTACAGGAACAAACGCTTCTTTTGATTGAGGGGTGCTTGTTTTTTTGGCTTGTTGTGAATTTTGGCAGCCGATGAATAGGGCTAAGGAAAGTAATATGAGGCCTTTTGTTTTCATGATATTGTTATTTGGTTGGGTTAAACTATTCTTTTTAGGGTGTTTTCTCGGGTTAATATATAATGTTTAATAACTCCAACAACATGGAGCATTAACAGTACTAACAGGATCGTTGCAAAGGTTTCGTGAGCTTCTAACGAGGCAATTTCACTATCTGAATGTATAAATGTTGTATTTCCATTTTTTAAAACTTCAACATATCCCCCTAGAAATAGGGTGGCAATACCAGAAACAGAAATGCCAAACAGGACAAAATAAAACGCATTGTGAATCCAGATGTAAAGCTTGTCATTGAGAACTGAGCTCGTCTTAATATGAGGGGGTCTTTCAGCTTTAAAAAACAAAACACTACGCACTATGGTAAGAACAAACACAATCGCGCCCAATAGTACATGTGTCCTGATAAGATTAATCTTTGCAGATATGTCCATTTCGGACATATACTTCCCCATTGGGATTAGAATCAAAATAAGGATGGCGGTTACCCAATGTATGGCAACCGTAGCTTTTCCAAACTTCTTGGACAAATCATTTTTAGTGGGTTTTTTCATTCTTTTGATAATTGTTAAGCTGTACAAAAAATGTGCTGATATATATAATTACTTTCATCATCCTTAGCTTATAGTGGAGCATTAAGTTGTCTTAACACTTCTTTTGCCAACGGCGTAGTAGAGGGGACTCCTTGTCCAGTCACCACTCTTTTGTCGGATTCAATATAGCCTTCAAAGGGGTCACTTTTACTAAATATGGCACCTTGCTTTCGTATTTCATCTTCTAGCACTATTGGGAATATTTTTAATAGTTCTTCTTTTGTACTACGACCATTACTTGTTTCTTCTTCGACAGTTCTTGAAGTTACTTTCAAGCCATCCAACAAATATTTCCCATTTGATAATTTAATGTTTAATAGAGCCGAAGGTCCATGGCAAACAGCGGAAACAATTCCTTCTTGTTCGTAAATATCTCTGGCGACATTTTTTAGATTATCGTCTGAAGGAAAATCTGTTAGTGAGGCAAACCCACCTGCAAAATGTATGGCAGCGTAGTCCTTTGGGTTAATTTCTGAGAGTGGAATGGTGTTATACAGTTTTAAAAGAAGTCCTGTTTCTAACAAATAGCTTTGATAGGCCTCGCTGCTCAAAAAACCACGTTCATTATACATAGGTGCTTTACCTCCTTTTGGACTTGCAATGTCAAATTCGAAATCACCTCCATTAGCAAGGATATAATGAAAATCCGTCACTTCTGGTAGATAAAATCCAGCTGGACTATCATTTAAAAGTTTGTCATTACTGGTCACAACAATTAAAATTCTTTTCTTTGGAGTTGTGATTTTATTCAATACTGTGGACGCTAATTTAGTCGCAGTTGCTCTCTGATAACCACCAGTTATAAGCCTTTGGTCTTCTATTACTCTTGCACCAAACATTTGATTGGCCTCTGGTTCTTGAAGCAGTCCTCCATTTTGTTTTAACGCATCTTCGGGTACTTGGGGGATGAGTTTTAACAGTGCTTCTTTATTCTCTAGTTGAAACCCTTCTAACATTTCCGATTGTGTAAGAGAGGTTATTTTTTTGCCATTAACCAAAAATTCGCCATTAGATAGCTTTACATTAATTAGCGCAGAAACCCCATTATCTAACGTGGCAACAACGCCATGATTTTCATATACTGATTTAATGATTTTTTTAAGCGTCTTATTAGCCGAAAAATCCTTGATTGAAGCTAGCCCACCAATACACACTACTGCTTTGTAATTTGAGGGTGTAATAGCTTCCAGTGCTTTTGTGTTTTTTAGTTTTTCGTCCAATTTTCGAGTGGTAAAATAGTTGGCAACAGCACCATAATTGTACACATCTTGGAGTTCTTGCTCATCTAATTTTGGTGCACCGCCTTTTGGAGTAGCGATATCAACTTTAATACCTGCACTTGTTAGTGTAGAATAAAATTCTATGACCGCCGATACACTAAACCCTCCCGTTTCTTCTCCATCTTCTAAACTGCTGTTATTGGGTAATACAAGCAAAACTTTGTCATGATTTTTGTCGAGGTAATTCGCATTACTGAAGTTAAAAGTAAGGGCTAGGACTAGTAGTAAGATTATTTTTTTCATAGTATTAGGAGTTTGGATTTAATATTCGTTTTCTTGTTTTTTTAGTGCTTCAGTTCTGTCTTCAATTCCTTTAAACCAACCTTCAAATGTTTGTTTTATTGTTGCAAACCGCTCCGAAGTAATTTCACCAGCTTCTTCCATTTTTTTATAACTTTCCAGTCGCGTTTTATAACAGTCTAATTCCCATTGGGCTTCCACTATTTTAAGTCCGTTATAGGATTTCTGGATATACGTTTTTAGGGTATCAATTTTATTTTCAAAAAAGACATCGTTAATTTTTTCCCAATGAATTTCCTTGACAACTTTTTTGATGCCATTTTGGTATTTGGTTTCCAACACAAAACCATCTACATCGGTAAGTGACCAAATTGTTCTGTCTAGCCCTATATTGTCTGTTGCCCAAAACGTAGTTGTATCTCGCATATGACTAACGTGAATGCCTTCTCTACATTCATATCCATGTATGGTTTTGATATTTCCTGTATAGGTGACATTATCGTTTTTTTGGATAGGAAATGCTGCATAGTAATTGACTCCGTCAAATGTTTTTTTAAGGTATATGGTATTTGTTTTATAATCTCGAATGTATAGATGATCATCTGCTGTGGCGGCACTATCAGCAACGGTTAAATAGCTGTAATTATCGTTAAAATAAAGTTTTCGAGTAAAAGAATTGATTAAAGAATCGGGGAGTTGTTGACTAAAATATTGGCGTTCCAAAGTCAGGAAACCGCTATTTAGTTTTTTCTCTTTGGAAACACATGAGGATAGTAGAATAAAGAGGAGAGTTGGGTAAATAAATCGCATTTTTAGTAGGTTTTTTCTTTTTTACTTTATTAAATGTTAGATAAACACACTCCTCTCCAAGGAATAACTGGCAAAATTCCTTGCAAAAAACTATTGCTAAAAGCTCCGAAAAAGTTTAGTAATCAATAGGTTATGTAAATTTACAGAACACATTTGGAGCTTTGTTTAAGGCTAAATTAACAAAAATTATTTAATCCTCTTCCACCACTATTTCGGGGTAGAGAAAGTGGTTGTAGTCATACGTTACTAACTAAAATAGGCAAACAGGCGCACCAGAGGGATTGGTGAAACTAAAAAAATAATTTTCTCATTCCTTTGTTCTAATGTTGCCTAAGGGCTTGTGTAGGGTGCGTAGCCCCGAGGGGTATGCATTTATACACCTTGTTACCACACGTTATTCTTTTTCTAATATTTTCATCAGTCGATGGTTAAGATAAAGCTTTTCTTTTCCAAGTCTAACAGACATGAGAAACCCTTTTTCTTCAAGTTTAATTAAATAATTACCTACTGTTTTTGCTGTCCCCAATCCTGCGTCAATTAAATGCTGTCTTTTTGTGTAGGGAAGTTTAAAAAGTATATCTATTAAGTCTTTGGAATATGCTTTTGGAAGTTGTTTTTTAATTTCTTCTGAAGTTGTTTTCATTGAAGCTAGAATATCTTCTAATCTCTTTATTCCTTTTTTAGAAGTCCATTCAACCATATCCAAGATGTACATAATCCAACTTTCCCAATCTTCATTTTCTGTTACCTGCCTTAATCGTTTATAGTATTCAGATTTGTTTTGAATGATATATTCACTCAAATAAATAGCAGGAATATCAAGAAGATTTTCAATTTTTAGATACAACAAAAGTAGTATCCTTCCCGTTCTGCCATTCCCATCAGAAAAAGGGTGTATAGCTTCAAATTGATAGTGCAATAGTGCCAGTTTTATTAATGGGTCAAGAGAAGCATCTTCATTAATGAACATTTCTAAATTTCTTAGTTTATCTCTAATAACTTCTTCTCCTGATGGAGGGGTATAAATGACTTCTCCTTTGGCGTTAGAGAGCGTTGTTCCTGGAGTTGACCTAATTGTAGCTGTGTTTTGTTTTATCCGTTGCATTATTTCAATGCAGAGATTGGTTGTTATAAAAGGCTTTGTGTTTAGTTGTTCAAGTCCATACCATAGGGCATCTTTATAACTTATGACTTCTTTTGAAGCGGGATTGTCAAATTTCTTATCTGCAATTACAGATTTAAACAGTTCATCATTAGTGGTAATAATATTTTCTATTTCAGAACTGGCTTTAGCTTCTTGCAAATGAATGGTGTCTAAAAATAATTTGGAGTTTGGGAGGTTTGTAATGGCTCCATTTAATTGAGCTAAAGCTCGACTAGCACTAATGGTTTTACGTAATACTTTTATGCTTTCCAAATTGATGTTTGGAGGCAGAATGGGTAAACTGTTATATGGTTTGTTTCTATAAAAATCTTTCATTTAAAACGAAGGTAAGTTTTACGCTTGATTTAATTACAAGTGTAAAAATAATAAAAAATTACCTTTGTTTGAGTTTCGAGTGTACTTTTTACTTGTGACAAGATTATTTTTTATTCTTCACAAATGGATTCATTTTCTTAATTTTTGAGTTCGAGTGACCCAACGGTCTCGGCTATGAACAGTTGGGGTTTAAGACCACAAACCTTTCAGTTTAGACCATAAATTATTTTTATCTTTTTCTTTGGGTTTAGCACTATTCCCGCCATTACTTTTATACGTTGTTGGGCTTAGTATTTTTTCCACTGTTTCTTGTTCCTTAGTCGTCTCTTTTACCGATTTTTTTGGTTCGACTATTAGTTCTGATTTAATTGTTTGGTCTTTTATTTTATCAAGTAATTCCTTTTCTTCTTTTAAATCAGCTATTCTTTTTCTAATCAAATCTTTCTTTTCCTCTACGCTGGTTTCTTCCGGTTCCGGAATTTCAGGTTTTTCGCTTTGTTTAATTTGAATTTCGTTTTCTACAAACGAATTCCAATCTTCATCCGATTTTGATTTTTCAGTCTTTTCTTTCTCTTTAAGTTCAGTTTGCTTCTCGATTTTCGTTAAACCTCTAAATTCAAAATTTATTGGTTTGGTTTTTCCTGTTTCTACAAACTCAATTTGATATTCTCCCTTTTCTTCGTTTACTTCAATTACTTTTCCTTGTTTCCAGATTAAGTGATTTACCAAATCTCCAACGTCAAATTTCTTTTGAATTAATTGTCTGCTTGCATCAAGTTTAAGTTGTTCTTTAGCCTCATTTATGATATCTTGACTTAATTCTCCTTTTCGTACAAAATAATTGTCGCTTATTTCAAATAAAAAACGAGAAGGATATTTATTTAAACCTGTGCTGAAATTGAAACCTTCTGATTCAGTCATATAAAATGCTTTTTCGGCTCTTGTTATTGCAACATAGGTTAAACGTCTTTCTTCTTCAATTGCTTTTGCTCTTCTTTCTTTGATTGATATAGCACTCGGCAACACACCTTCTGTGAAGCCACAAAGAAAAACGTAAGGAAACTCTAAACCTTTAGATGTATGAATAGTCATTAATTTAACTCGGTCATTTCTATCATCTTCAATATCCATATCTGTATAAAGTGCAATTTCTTGCAGATATTCAGTAAGGTTTATTTGTTCTTCATCTTGAGTTTCTAATAAAATTATAGAGTTCTGAAGTTCTTTGATATTATCTAATCTATCTGTGTCTCCGTCAGTTCTGTAATAAGCAGATAAACCGCTTTCGTCCATTATTTCTTTTACTAAATCTGAAATAATTAAATCTGCTTTTGATTTTTTATACTTTTCTATAAGTTCAACAAATTCAATTGCACCTTTCCGACTTAAATCTTTGTCAGCTATGTTTTGTTGCAAGGCTGAATAAAGAGAAATGCTTTCTTTTTCGGCAATTTTCGCTACATTTTCTATAAATTTTTTCCCTAAGCCTCTACTTGGCGTATTTACAACTCTTAAGAAGGAAAAATCATCTTCAAATTCAATCAATCGTAAATATGCTAAGACATCTTTAATTTCTTTACGTTCAAAAAATCGAATACCGCCAAAAACCGAATAAGGAATATTTTCTCGAATTAGAGATTGTTCAATACTACGTGAAATATGATTTGCTCTGTATAATATTGCAAAATCTGAATATTTACAGTTTTCATCTTTTACAAGTCTTTTGATTTCATTTGCAACCCATAATCCTTCTTCGTAATCATTTTCTCCGTGAAAGTGAACAACTTCAACACCTTCTGGATTTTGAGTAAACATATCTTTATCTACTCGAATTTTGTTGTTTTTAATTATATGATTGCCGAGACTTAAAATATTTGGTGTTGAACGATAATTTTGATTCATAATGATTGTTTTTGAATCAACAAATTGTTTGTCAAAATCAACCAAAATTTCAGGTTTTGCCCCTCGCCATTCATAAATGGTTTGGTCTGGGTCGCCAACAACGAAAAGATTTTTGTGGAACTGAGAAAGCATCTCAATTAACATAAACTGTTTTTGAGAACTATCTTGAGTTTCATCAACTTGAATGTAGTGTAATCTCTTTTGCCACTTTTCGAGAACGTCAGGATTATTAACGAATATGTAAAGAGCAAAATTGAGTAAATCGTCAAAGTCTAAAGCGAAATTCCTTTGTTGCTTTTCTAAATACCTAATAAAGATTTTTTCTATTTCATTATCAGGTTCTTTTTTCTTTGATTCAAGGATATATTGCAAATATTCTTGCGAAGTTTTTTGTTTGCTTATATATCTTAGAACTTGTTTGAAAGTGAACACTTTTGACGTTAAACCCAATTCATTATAAACTTGTCGAAGAACAGTTTTTTGGTCTTCAACGTCCATTATTATAAAGTTCTTTGGGTATTTGATTTTGTTAATGTTCTCTCTTAATACTCGAACACAAAATCCGTGATAAGTGGTTATATAACTTAAATCTGAATTTTCTCCAACTAAACGTTTTACCCTTTTCCGCATTTCTTGTGCAGCCTTGTTGGTAAAGGTCACACAGAGGATATTAGAAGAATTAATTCCTAATGCTTCAACAATGTAGGCATATCTTTGAGTCAGAGCTTTTGTTTTTCCCGAACCTGCACCTGCGATTACTCTAACAAAACCTTCGGTTTCTGTTACAGCTTTCAACTGTTGTTCGTTCAAATTTTCTTTCAGCTTCTGAACACTATCCATTATCTTCTTCTAAGTCTAATAAATTATCTGTTATTTCAGGTAAGATGGCTTTCGCTTGTTCCTCGTCAAGTGTTTCAACGTTTTTTAGTTTTCTTTGAATAGCTCTTGTTCTTTTGCCCATTACATCATCTAATTGATTCAATCCTGTTTGGATATTTTTTTGAGCTTTTTGCATCATTCCTCCAAAGTTTTCAAACTCCTTTTTGACTGCACCTAAAACTTGCCAAACTTCCCCACTTCTCTTTTGAATTGCTAAGGTCTTAAAGCCCATTTGCAAACTATTCAAAATAGCCGCTAATGTTGTCGGTCCAGTTACAATTATCTTATAATCCTTTTGTAATGTCTCAAGTAAAGCTGCTTTTCTTACAACTTCTGCATAAATTCCTTCAAATGGCAAAAACATTATCCCAAAATCAGTAGTGTTAGGTGGGTCAATATATTTTTCACTTATATCCTTAGCCATTTTCTTTATTGTGTTGTCTAATTCTTTTTGTGCGAATTGAACTTTGTCTAAATCTCCATCATCATAAGCCATTTGAAGTTTTTCATAAACATCTTTTGGGAACTTAGCATCTACAGGAAGCCATACTACAGAGTTGTCATCATTTTTTCCTGGTAATTTTATGGCAAATTCAACAGTAGCTAAACTGCCTTTTTTTGTTTTGACATTCGCTTCATACTGTTCAGGTGCAAGTATTTGCTCTAATAACATAGCAAGTTGAACCTCTCCTATACCTCCGCGCATTTTTACATTGCTCAGAACTTTTTTTAATCCTCCAACATCAGTGGCCAAATTTTTCATTTCACCCAAGCCTTCTTGAACAGACTTTAATTGTTTGCCAACAGTTTCAAATGATTGGGTTAATCGTTCATTTAGTGTTTTTTGAAGTTTTTCGTCAACTGTCTTTCTTACTTCATTTAGTTGTTTTGTATTATCTTCTCTAATTTCTTTAAGTTGGTTTTCAACTGTTTCTTTTACCTCTTTAATTCTTTTTTCTGATTCTTGGTTTATTTCTGTTTGTTGTTTGCTAAAGGCATCAAATCTCTCTTTTAAAAGGTCATTTAAGCGTTTGGTATTGTTGTCAAATCCTTCTTTAAAACTATCGAGCGATTTAGTCAATTCTTCCCTTTGATTTTTTGCAGAAGTATTTGATTCTTCTCTATTTCTTTGAAATTCATCTTTCATTGACTTATCGGTTCTTTCCAATGTTGAATCAAATTTCACCAATGAGATTTTCGTTTCATTAAAATTTCCTTCAATGTCAAAATCAAGTTTTAGCTTTTTGACTAAAGTCAAAATCAGATTTATTGCAAGTAAGATTATCAGTATAATGAGAAGTATTTTTTCTGTCGTCATATTTGGTTTTTTATATTAAGCCCAACTTGTATATAAACGCACCCTTTCGACTGTTTTTGATTATATCGAAAAAGCTCAAGGACAGCGTTTATTTCTTATATATGTTTTAATAAACCCCCACACAATACGCTTGTTTTCAGTGGATTACAAATCACACCCGTAACCTAAGCACAAAACACATTTGCAAGCGCAAGTATCGTCCTAATCCCAAAAAAGTAAAAAATGAAAGACGTAGGTCAGTTCAGTTTAAACAATTTAGGGCTTGTTTACCGCTAAGTTAACAAAATTATTTATTCCTCTTCCACCACTATTTCGGGGTAGAGAAAGTGGTTGTAGGGAAAACGGGTAATGTGTAACTCCCGTACTTTTTGGTACACTCGGTTACGGAAATGTTCCATATTTGTTTTTTGTGCTGCCGAGA
>Ga0209654_1000539_pt1 | contig 36146 bp, 37 predicted proteins | sample SaaInl1SG_22_DNA_FD_184646 | JGI IMG/M metagenome (GOLD analysis project Ga0209654, IMG submission 184646) | Marine microbial communities from expanding oxygen minimum zones in the Saanich Inlet - ESP_161SG_22_DNA (SPAdes) (version 2) | ecosystem: Environmental > Aquatic > Marine > Intertidal... | reverse complement strand
TTACGAGCTTGCTTTAGAAATTCATTCAAGAATATCGCTTCAAATTGGTCGGCTACTTCGCGCAATTCGGCATCTGGATCCGGCGCTTTATTTAGCCCAAAAGCATCATCCATAGAGATATTGCTAATACCAGGTTGGGTTAAGTTCATGTCAGTCATAACCGCTCCTAGATCACAATTATTTCGGCCCGAAGCGAACCTGCTTCACGCAACGCCTCAAGGATGGCAACAAGATCAGCGGGGCTCGCACCAACACCGTTAACCGCATCAACGATATCCGACAGCTCTACACCAGTATCAAAAACGAACGCCTTGGCTGGCTCTTCCTCGATGATGATTTCACTGTCGGCTGTCTCTACCGCCTGACCTGGGGTGTTCACAATACCCTGAGCATTTTGGGTCACGTTATTTGTCTGGGTGATCTCTTTATCTTCATTAACGCGCACCGTAAGCGAGCCATGCGTAACCACCGCCGGTGTCACTCGCACATCGCCGCCAATGACAATTGTACCGGTGCGCGAATTCACGATGACGCGGGCCGCCGGACGCGCTGGATCAATTTCGATATTCTCCAACAGGCTCACAAATGATACTTTTTGCGATGGATCCATTGGCGCCCGAACCGCGATCGATGAGGCATCAAGTGCCACCGCAACATCATCACCAAAGACGGAATTTACCGCCTCTGACACTTTCATCGCCGTGCTAAAATCGGCCTGATGCAAATTCAAGATAACATTGGCGCTGGTTTGAAACGGGTTCTCGACAATCCGCTCTACCGACGCACCGCGCGGAATACGGCCAACAGTAGGTACATTCACAATAACCGATGACCCATCATTGCCGGTAACGCCGAGACCACCAACGACAAGATTACCCTGTGCCACCGCATAGGTTTCCCCATCAGCGCCCAAAAGCGGTGTCATCAGCAAGGTGCCACCGCGAAGCGATTTCGCTCCACCGACGGTTGAAACTGTAATATCCAGACGCTGGCCCGGCTTCATGAAGGCTGGCATATCCGCCGTAACCATCACCGCCGCGGCGTTCTTTGCGGTCAAATTTGCCGGGGCTGTGACCAGACCAAATTGCGATATCATCGATTGCAAAGATTGCAATGTCAGCGCCGAGTTACCGTCGCCCGTGCCAGCCAAACCAACGACCACGCCATAGCCAACCAGTTGGTTGTTACGAACCCCGGCGATAGATGTCAGATCCTTTAATCGATCAGCCAGTGCCGGCGTTGCGGCCAGCATCAGCGTCAGGGTAAAAGCAATCATTGTACGAATGGCGACTAGCATTGGTTCGCTTTCTCTAGAATGGGGAGATCGTGCGCAAGGTCCGGCTTAGCCAGCCCTGCCGTGAGGAATCCGCAACTTCACCCGCACCAACATAGACAATTTGGGCATCCGCAATGCGGCTAGATTGCACGACATTTGCCGCTGTAATATCTTGTGGCCGGACCAAACCTGTTACGCGCACATATTCGTCACCATTGTTCAGGCTGAGCTTTTTCTGGCCCCGAATTTCCATGTTACCATTCTCAAACACGCGTGTAACCGTAACCGACAATAGACCGGTTAGGCTGTTCGATTGGGCGGCGGTTCCCGCACCATTGAAATTCCGCGCTGTACCCGATGTTAGCTGGCCCGCGCCAAAGCCACCCGTCACGGCATTAGGCAAACCAATAGGCAGGGTTAAATCAAAATTGTCAGTCTTGGTAGATGTCGCGCTTTGCGATTTGCTAGCGTTAAATGACTCTTGGAAATTGACTGTCAAAATATCGCCAACCGCTGTGGCGCGCCGGTCAGTGGCAAATAAACCACCCTTTACCGGGGTATAAATACCACCATTTGGCGTCGGCTTATCAGGGGTTAATTGCGCCTCTGGATAAATCGGCTTAAAGGCATAGGATGCTTGATTTTCAACATAGGTCGCACATCCGCTAAAGCCAACGCTAGCGGCCAATAGAACCGTTGTTAGAAAGATTTTATGCATACCCTAAATCCCTCACTTATTAATTAGAGGTTGTTGGAGATAAAGCGGAGCATTTCGTCAACCGAGGTGATTGACTTTGAACTAACTTCATAGGCGCGCTGGGTTTCAATCATTTCGACCAATTCCTGCACCACATTGACGTTGGATGCTTCCAATGATCCCTGCACGATACGGCCAAGGCCACCTTCTTGCGGTGCACCCACAATCGGATCACCACTAGAATCTGTCTGTACAAAAAAACTCTCGCCAACTGGCTGTAGGCCGCGACGGTTGGTAAAGTCAGCTACGGTTAACTGGCCCACCTGCTCGGCAGCAACAGCGCCAGCTTGGAGAACAGAAATAATACCATCGCGTGAAATATTGATTTGAGACGCACCTTCAGGAAGGGCGATTTCAGGCTGCAGGACATAACCACTGGCGGTTGTCAAAACACCTTCCTGGTTTGTCGAGAACGCACCGTTACGAGTATAACCAATCCGTCCATCAGGCATCAGAACCTGGAAAAAGCCCGTACCCTCAATCGCAAGATCAAGCGAATTGTCGGTAGTAATCATACTACCCTGCGCCATGATCTTTTGCGTGTTGACGATGCGGGCACCGGTTCCAACCGAAAAGGATGATGTCAAATTAGTGTCAGCTGTGGTTTGGTCACCCGCTGTGCGACGCACCTGATAAAGCAGGGTTTCAAAATTCGCACGGTCACGCTTAAAGCCTGTGGTGCTTACGTTCGCCAGGTTATTGGCGATGATCTGCATCCGGGTTTGCTGGGCGTTTAGGCCGGTTTTGGCCACGTGCATCGAACTGGTCGACATAGTCTCTCTCCTGCAACAAATAGGTACTGCCTATTTATAGCAAGAGCCGTGCCAAAGCCGCTGCTCTTGAAAATAATCAGCTTGGCAGGCGCATCAAGCTGGCGCCGGCTTCATCTGCTTCCTTCGCAGAGGTCAACAATTTGATGTTAATTTCATATTGCCGCTGATCTTCAATGGTGTTCACCAGCTCTTCGGTAATGTTCACATTACTCAATTCCATATGCCGGATCACCACCGATTTACCGGGGTCGATTGGCGGCAGGCTGCCATCCTCGGCCCGCACTTCACCATCGGGGAATTTCTTTAATGGTAACTCGCTGGCACCAACGATACCAAGACGGTCCACAACCACTTGTGTTCCCGGCTCAGATCCAACTGGCTCGATAATAACCGCACCATCGTCAGATATTTTGGCCGAACGATAGGGCGGAACTTCAATTGGCACACCCTCCTGATTGAGCATCTGATGCTTGGAGCCGTTAACCAAAAACCCATCAGCGTCAATGGTAAGATCGCCGCGGCGTGTCAGTGATGGCTCACCAGGACCCTTGACAGCAAAATAACCGGCACCACGAACGGCGACATCAAGATCACTTGCTGTTGCCGATAATGTTCCGGGGGTTTCCTCAAAATAGTTTAGATCGTCACGGATAGGCAATGCGCGTGACTGTAACGTATTGAAATTATCCATAAAAGCAACGCCGTTTGGTCGTGTACCAATATCACGACGATAGCCAGGCACATTGACGTTTGCCATGTTCTGCGCTCGGACCGACCGATTGTCATAGATGTTATTCAGCGTATTAAACGCGGTATAAATCATCTTATCCATGTTGCTCTCCACATAGTCAAAGCCACTCTGACCAGCATTATCGCTGGTCAGAATGTCCGGTTATTACATCCGGATGTTAATAATTGTCTGGGTAAGACCAGTGGTCGTTTCAATCGCTTTTGCCGAAGCTTGGAAGTTTCGCTGGGCCGTAATCAAGTTCACCAGCTCTTCGGTAATATCCACGTTTGAACGCTCTAGCGAACCTGAGAGGATGTTACCAAATCCTTCCGCACCCGCTTCACCAACCTGCGGTGTTCCAGAAACGGCGGTTTCAACATAAGTCGCGTTACCAATCTGTTTCAAACCGTTCTGGTTGTTAAAGTTCGCCACAACAATCTTGCCAAGCGGGTTGTTCTGACCGTTTGTATAGTTCGCCCGGATGGTTCCTGATGAGTCAATTTCTAGACCATCAAGACGTCCCGAGGTGAAACCATCCTGCTCCACTGTTTGCACCGAGAACGGCTGGGCAAACTGGGTCGAGGCACTAAAGTCAACGTCCAGAGCAATCGAGAAGCCTTCTTCCTGCTTTTCATAGTGAACAAGGTTTTTCGGGCTGATCAAGCGACCGGTTTTATCAAAGGTAAGCTCGCCCTCATCGATATAGAGAGGATAGTAGCCTGACACTAGGTTTTCCGGCGGCGATTCAACAATCTCACCCTCAGCATTTACATAGAGCGCGACACCATCGGCGTTGGTTGCCTGCACCAGATTATAAATTTCTGGAACCGAGCCAACACCCAAGGCCACATCGTCAAGACCGAGACGGGCTGCGCCGCGGACCTTAATCGTTGAGGTTTCACCTGTTGTTCCTGTGGTGAAGGTGAAGTTGTTATTGGCGGCACTATATTGAACCTGAACACCACCAATCGCATCACCGGTAATAGGATCAGAAATCTGGTTAATGCGTGTCTCCAGAACCTCGGCAAGCGTCGTACCAACATACGAACCTGATGGAACCCGGATCACACCGTTAATACCGTTCACCGATACGTTAAAGACATTCTCACCGGTTTGGGCAGAGAGCTGGAACACATTCGACAATGGTTCGTTCGCACTTGCACCTGTCGCAATCGCCGCTGCTGAACGCAGACCACGACCAGCCGAGAAGATAATGTCAGTCTTTGTCGCACCAACACCCATCAACTGGTTGTCGCCACTGCCGATAATCGTGCTATCGAGCGTGTAGGTCTTAAAGGCACTACCATCGGCTGGATTGATATTATAGCGGCCAATCTGGATGTTAGAATTCTTCTGATTTTCGGTAACGCCAAGCGCACCATCAGCGTCAATCTGCTCACCAGTTGTTCCTGAACCAAAGCTAAAGGTTTTGGTGTCACTGTTATATTCAACACTGATGCCATACCGCTTGTCGTTGGTCTGGATTTCTTCACCATCGGCAACAAAGGTATCACCATAGAGAACCTCGCCACCACGGATGAGAACCTGCTGGGCATCATCTGATGATTGGATACCAAGATTGTTCTTGGTCTCAGCGGTTGACGAACCAGAGATGCTGAATGAGTTAAAGTTACTATCGGTACCACTACCAAGAACCGTCCGGTCCACAGTGAACTGCAAACGCTGGTTGATAGCATCAAAGCCAACTTTGATTGACGGGTCCTTTTCATCGACCCAATCCTTGGTTGAATTGGCTGATGTTGTGGCAACTGATAGGGCGTCCAAGCCAAGATCAGCAAGGTCTGTACCGCTATTGCTAAACGCCGCAGACGTCGCCACAAAGCCACCTAGGTTTGTATCATAGCTGCTGATTTCCCGCACGACGATACGCTTGCTGCTGTAGTTCTCATTAGAACCTTCATACACTGCTGAAGACCCCTCAAAGAACGCCTCAACCGTTGTTGACTCATTCGCCAGCGCATAAATATCGACAGAAGCATCATAGCCAATCTCAAAATCATTGTCCGACAATGTGAGGCCAGAGGTGCTAACCTCAACATAGTCACGGCCATTGGCAACTGTCGTTGATGTGATGATTTCAAAGGTACGACCGTTCAACAAGGCGCCGTTATTATCGCCATCGGCAAAGTTACCGCTTAGGCGAATAGTATCACCAACAGCAAATCCGCTAATGTCGTCGGCGTAAATTTTAAGCTTGTTCTGGGTCGCGGTATATTCGATGAAATTCTCACCAGATGACGCAGACAGCGCCTCTCTTGTTGTGTAAACGCTCAACTGTGGGCGGTTACCAAAGTAAGAATGAACCATATATTGTGACGGCACATTATCATCGCTCGCAGTCACAAAATCGGCCACACCAGCGGTTGCCTCAGTCACTGTCATTGCAACACCACCATTTGTGGCGGTCACAGCAGTTTCATTAAAGTTCTGCTTAAAGGTCAAATCAAGGCTAGTGCCATTAGAATTTGCCGCAACGGTGAAATCCTGGCTGGCATAATCACTATCGCCTGTAATAGCGGTAACCAAACCGGCCAGGCTGGTGACTGATGACGCATCGATGGTCACACCGCCAAGCACAAAACTACTGCTAAGCGGGTTAGATGACAGTGTCGCCGCATTAGGAATGGTTACATTTTGAACCTCTGTCGTACCGACAGCTTCGTTCAAAATATCAACAGTGCCAGCGGTTACAGTTGCGTCAGATGGGAAATCAACGCCCACCTTACCTGACCGCTCGACAGTAAATGATTTACCGTCAGGGCGGGTGATTGACAGCACACCTGCGGCTGATGAGACAACATATTCACTGCTGCTTGCTGAAACGTCTGTATCAGCTGCCAGTGCGGTTGCGATTGTTGTTGCTGTCGAGGCCGCAGATAGCGCACCAGATGAAATCTCAACATCGGTCTCACCTGATGCCTTCAAAATGAATTTGAATTCATTCGATGCCGATGGTGTGCCCGGCGTGATGGTTAGATCAATGCTCTTGCCAAAACGATCCAAGGTCACAACCTGATTGTGCTCATAGATACTATCAAGCTTGTCACCAATAGAACGGGTGAATTGAATATTGCTAACGCCAAGCGCTGTTGCCCCTGAGTCGGTACGTGCATATTCGTTCAACGCTTCATTGATGCGAACCTGCGTATGGGCAAGAAACTCTTCGCGTGTAAAGTCTGGCGACGCCCCTGAAATATCAAAATCTGCAATATTTTCAGTAATATAACTGTCTGTTCCAAGAAGATTAACAGTGATCGGTGTATCCAGATCCTGGGTCGTGCCATCGGCATTTACCCGCTGCAAATCGATAGTTAGGACATCGTCCACGTTCTGTACAACTTGGACCTTCTTGTCATCGCCATAGGCGGTGTTTATGGCACGCTCTACCTCGGCGGCAAGCTGGGTTGCGTTATAGCGGCCTGGGCGAATATCGATACTTACCGGCTGGTCAGAATCATCGACATTAACGAGCAAAAAGTCTTTACCCCAATAAACGTCACCGCTGGTGCCTGCCTCACGGGTGGCGTTAAACTGCATCGGATCAGTAACAATCTCTACCAGCTTGTCGCCCTCTTCACCAAAGTCAAATGAGGTTTGCTCACTCTGGATAGACGCAGGCTGTGACGGGATCAATGTCTGGAGGTCATCGAGTTTATACAGCGCTGAACCTTTACCTTCGAGGAAGTAGTTATCATCCGGAACCGTTGTTGTCTGGCGACCAAAACGGTCGATGAACATCTGGTTACCAGCATCATCCACCGCGCTAACCAGATCAGGATCAATGATCGTGTCGTTAATAACCAGACGCGTGTCATATTTGTTTGTTGGATCCTGCGCCGATGCTGCCTGTGTCTTGATGAAATAGACCGTCGCAATTGTCGGGTTACCCAAATCGTCAAAGATGGTGATTGATGTTGAGTTGGTGAATGTTGCCGAATTGTTTGGATCAAACTGATATCCATCAGCAAACGCCGCCCGCTCAGTCACCACTTCAGACGCCGCCGGAACGTTCACACCAAGTTTAATATTAGATGTCGCTTGCGGATCACCAGATGTTACCGGCAATTGCAATGGCACCGCACTATCAAGATCCTTGGCCGTAACCGAGCCGTCTTCGTTCACTGGATATGTGAGCAGATACTGACCGGCGGAATCAACAACATAACGGTCGTTATTAACGTTCAAGGAACCGTTTCGTGTGTAAACCGTCTGGGCAGATGTAAGCGATGGCTTCAACGCGAAAAAGCCCTGACCAGAAATAGCAAGGTCGAGAGCGTTAAGCGATGACGCAATGTTACCCTGGGTAAATTGCTGTTTGACGCCTTTCAAGATGGTACCAGAACCAAGCGATGACGATGAATTCTGCAATGGCGAGGTGGCGAAAATATCACCAAATTCCACCCGGCTTCGCTTAAATCCGGTCGTACCAACGTTCGCAATATTGTTTGAGGTTGCGGAAATATCGGCGGATGATCCGTTCAATCCTGTCAACGCGGTATAGAATGACATCTGTTACTCTCCTGTGACCCTTAATTCGGTCGGTCTCTCAACTAAAATCTTCGTTTTATAAATTCAGCTCTTAAACTTACTAGCGACGGAATTTGGCAACATCTGTTGCAAGAACCTCGCCATAATCGCGAACATCAAGCGTTACCCCTGTTACGGCATCACCCTTGGATGCCGCCAGAACCTCGGCGAACACGCTAGGTGTTATGCCTTCAACGCCATTGCCAAAGTCGCCATAGGCCTCGATGCGAACCGGTGTATCGCTATCGATGACCGACTGCGGCACGTCTTCCCATACAAAGCCAACCAGACCAGATGGCTGGGCACCCAGCTCAATCGAGTGAAGAATGTCACCGGCGGCATTGGTAAAGGTCAGGTTTGTGTTGTAGGAGGCTGACGGAAGGTCAATCACACCATTGATTTCACCATTGGCATCGGCTCGGGCATAATTGCCGGGAACCATAACTTGGCTGCCCAATAGATTGGTTGCCGTGGCCACGCGGAATTCACCCATTTGTGCCGCGACATCCTTGAGCGTCTCGCCAATTTCGCTAATGCCCGTAACCGTCGAGAATTGCGCCATCTGGGCAATAAATTCGGCATTTTCCATTGGCGCAAACGGATCCTGGTTCTGTAGCTGTGTAGTCATCAGCTTTAGAAAGTCGGACTGGCCAAGCGTTTCTTTGCCTTTTGCCTCAGCTTCAGCCTGATCATTAACACCCAGTTTTTTCAAGATGCTATCAAGTTGCGTTTGGCTAGAGGGATCAATAATGCTCATAAAATTCTCCGTCAGGTCACTTGCCCATGCTGATGGTTCGCATCATCAGGGCGCGTAGGGTTGAAACAACCTCAATGTTGTTTTGGTATTGCCGAGTGGCTTCCAGCATCTCGACGAATTCTTCTTCGACATTCACCGCGGCGCTATAAACAAAGCCGGTGTCATCCGCCATTGGATGCTCTGGCATGTAGATGCGCTCTGGTTGGCGGTCGGTTGGCACGATGCCAACTGCCTGTGTTGTAGACAGGCCGCTGTCTTTTACATTGTCTGCAAATTTGGTTTCAAAGATCGGTTTCATCGCCCGGTAGGCGGTATCCTCTGATCCCGACAGGCTATTCGCGTTCGCTAGGTTACTGGCGATTGTGTTTAGCCGGACCAACTGCGCCGACATTGCGCGGCCAGAAACGTCAAAAATGTTTTTAATGTCGCTCATTGCTGCCCTCACTCACCCCGAATGGCCGTCATCAGACCGGAAATTCGGTTGTTCAAAAAGGTTAGCGTGGTCTGATAACGCATTACGTTTTCAGAAAATTCCATCTGCTCGACATTCATCTCAACAGTGTTTCCATCTTTTGACGCCTGCAATGGCTGACGATAGAGAACAGACTCCCTGCCGCCTTTGGTCATAAGAGGGAAATGCCGCTCATCTGAAGTACGCATCGGGCCTTCATGGCTAATCTTGCGGATTTCAGCGTCGAAATTCATGTCGCGCGCCTTGAAATTAGGCGTTGCAGCATTGGCAATATTAGAGGCCAGCATTTCGTTACGCTTTGAACGCAATGAAAGAGCGTCTGCATATATGCCGATGTGATTGCTAATGCTTTTCATGTGTATGCCCTTCCTTTAATTTAGCCATTCCGGCAAAAGTCCAATTGTTTTTGCGGCGTTATCGTGACAGGATTTCCGTCTGTGTTACCGCTGATTTACCGCAGAATTGCTGGTAATTTAGCGTTGAAAAAAACCTGTTGGCTTAGCCGCCATTGGTCCAGAATTTGCAAGTAGGATGCCAAACAGAACCGCGAGGGCAAAAAAATGGCAGTAGCAACAATTACCAGTAGTGGCGGACCGGGTTCCCGCGTTGCGTTGTCTCCAGAGACAATTAAAGTGCGCGATGCCGTGATTGACCGGTGCAGTGATCAATCACTGGAAGAGATGAACGAATTCATTAAATCGCTGTTAGCAAGCGAGACGGATGAGAGCAAACGCCTCGGCATTCTTGCCGCGCGGGTCTATGTCTTGCGCCAGCGTATTGCCGCTATTGCCGGCAAAGCAGAAAGCGCGGCGAAAGCCGCCAGCGAAAAGTCAGATAATGCCAGCGATGATGGCGCATCAGCTGGCGGTTCAACCGAATGGGTCAATTTGCGTATTATTAAGACATGCGACGTTAAGGGCATTCGTTTTCCAGAAGGCCTGATTGTCGATGTTCACCGCGCCGATGCGGAACGCCTTATTGCTTCTGGCAATGCCGAGTTAACGTCACCAGAATCCGGTGCGGCTGCCAGTGCGGATGCGGATGCCAGTGCGGATGCAAGTGCGGGTGATGATACAGATAATGCTGGAGATAATGCGGCGGCGGCAAGTGATGCGCCGCCGGTTGTAACCACTCCGGATGTACCCGATGACCTTGCCGCCAGTCTTGCCGCAACATTCCCAGAAGACGGGGGCGATCAGGACACACCGGAAATCGAAGTGCCTAATTTGGACGATTTTAGTCTTGGCAAAGCCAGCCAATTTGATACCGCCGCCGCGGATGATGCAGATAACGCGGATGGTGCAGATAACGCGGATGGTGCGGGTGAAGATAGCGACATTCAATCATATGGCATTAATACTGCTGGCGACGATGATGCGGATCCATCGCCAGCAACACCAGAATCCATTGCCGATGCTGTTGATGGGTTGATGGCCAATTTTGATACAGATGAAGCACCCGCTGCGGATGCGTCGGCCGAAGACAATGCCGAGCCACAGCGTCTTGAGGATAATGAAATTGACTCTGGTCTTGATGATCTAGCCGCTTTGCTAGATGACGATAAAGATAAAGACAAAGAGAAGTAGAGATAGGCATCTTTTATGAAACAAGCTGTGACGACTATTCTGGGCCTCGGCCTTAGCGTGATGCTACTGTCATCCTGTGATGAGATGACGCGGTTTCAGCAAGAAAGCTATGCGTGCGGCTACAATCCGACAGGCATTTATGAAATTGTCCTGCGCTCTACCAAAGTCGGTGATGATGCTGTTGTCACGACCAATAAGGGAGAAGAGGCCATGGAGATTGTCTTTGCCGATGACAGCTCGTTTATTCTCGAGATTGATGGCACGATCCTGCGGATCAACCGCGATACAGGCGGGATCAAAGTAACCAGAGGCACGAGATTCCGCAATCTGACCTGCGAAAAAGCCGTATTCAAGATGTAAATCATATTGGATTTTGGGCGGTTTAACCGGCACAGGCGGTGTCGGTTACTTTCGAACACCGTGGAATGTGACGATAGCATCAGCCCGTTCAAGCGATAATCCGGTCTTTTCGGCAATATCTTCTTTGCTCGCACCGGCGCGCGCCATTTCAATGGCACGGCTCGTACCGATCTCTCCGCGAACCTCATCATCAAGATGCGTCATATCAATGCGCATAGCCTCGATCGTGCGGATTGTCTCCTCTGCACCAATACGCAACTTTTCCATAGTTTCGGCGGCCTTGGTCGCAGCGGCGATCTGGCTTTCATTCTGTGATTCAATGGCAGCCAATTGGCGTTGCACATCACCGAGGCGCTTTGCCAGAATGCGGTGGCTACTGCGCTTGACGACCAGAATCAAAACTGCCAACGCCAGCGTTACAAGGCAAATAAAAGTAACAATGCCTATCGGTGAAGGTATTTCAATCATTAAAACCGCCTATTATTAGGGAGCTGGTTAGGACCTTGATTACACCCTACCCCTTTTGCGGGGCAGCGTCCAACGCAAGGCGCAGATGGGACTCAAAATCCTCGGACCATGTGATCCGTGCCACCGCCTTGGTTTCTAATTGGCTAATCTTTTCTAGGCTGGTGGCGAGGCGCATACGCGTTTCTTGATCAACGCCGCCTGCCTCGATCTCGGCCTTAGCACTTTCAATGCCCTCGGCCAAAATTGTTTCGATAACATTGGTGGCTTTGAGCAGTGCTGAACCATCATTCAACACCAATAACGCTCCATCGACAGCAGCGTCGAGAGCGTTAATAAACCCGGTTAAGGTTCCAGAATCGGTAGTTGTCATAATCACCCAGCCAAATTGGGACGGCCTTTTTAGGCCTTCATATCCCTGTAAGCATCCATTAGCGCTTCGGAAATCTGATCGACATCGATCGGATACTTTCCTTCTGCAATAGCTGACTTAATCCGGCTGACCGCCTCTGTATTAATTGGCGGTTTATTTGATAGCTGCGCAACGACCTGTGTAGAGGCAGCTTCGCTTACCTCCACGCTATCGCGTGCAATCGCAACATCCCCTTTTACCGGTGACGCAGTAGATTTACTATCAAAGTCGCGGCTCTTCTGAACATCGACACGATTTACCATATGTTTAATGGAATCGACCATTGTTTTAGCCTCCTCAGAACCCTTAACGACCTACAGCTAGCGAATGTTAGTCTTTATTGTAATTTTTTTTTCGCCTGTTACTTGGCCGATAACGATCTTGCCACTGGAGGCGTTTTCCACCTTAACCCAATCGCCATATTGACCGTTTTCGGTGGCAAACCCTACCATAGCCACGATAATACCACCAGTCTGACTGATTATATTTACCTCATCTTTTTCTTCGACCATCCAATTTGGCAACAGATGATGAGACAAAATCGCCTTATGCGCACTCAATCTGGTTTTAAGACGGCGGCCAATGACATCATTGGCGTTAAAAAAGGCGCTGGCTACGGAATGCTTTTCGAAATCCATCGGGACAACATCATCAGGGGTGATCGTCTCGCCGCGCGACATGCTGCGGCCCAGCGTCATTATCGTGACAAATTCCTTTTTCCGCGGTTTCGCGGGTGCCACATTACGCTCACTTACGCTGGCTAGGCTGGCTGGGATTGGTGCAGATGATCCGCGCGATCCCCGCGTGTCACTGATAAAACCAGTGCGAACCATCGTCTGCCACCCGTTCTTGCCTGCGCATTTGACTTTAACCGTTGACCATCCGCCAAACATTTTTTCAACCGTCAAATCATTCTCACACGGCAGAAATTCACGGTCGGGGTTAAGCCGCGGCGTTGAGTTCATACCATTAACGGCCAGCGTACTCTTTACAAGTTCGTTGATTTCCAGCCCACTAACACCATCATTTGCATGGGCAGATAAACCGCCCACGGCGGTCATCACCATTGCAACAAACAATTTGCAAACGATCGTGGTGAAATTGTGCGTGTGCGAGGGCATTTTATCCACCAATGAAATAAATCTGGTTATTGCCGCCATAGTCGCGACCTTCGCTCTGGCCACGGTTATTTGACGTGCCCAAAACCATATTCTTCATTTCGGTCAATGATGGCAGGTGCAAAACCTTATCCGCATATAGGAAATTCGCATTGCCACGGACAAAGGCGTGCTTGTTAGCCTTGACGATGGCCATCTTCACAACCGACATATCGAGGCCGCTACCACCATAATAATCCGTCATGATATGGCTCAATGTTTCATCCTGACCAACCCGGTGGCTGGCTGAATAATCAGGATTAGCAATAAAGGCATGTCCGCGGTTAACCCCACTGCCACTATCATCGCCACTGCCCTGATAGGTTGGATATTCCAAAACAACGATCGGTCCCTGGGCATAGCTAGCCGTGTTGAGCGCCACGAAAAACGCGCAAGAGGCCATCATAATTGCTGATCTCATCATTATTTCAACTCCATGAATTCAACTGTTTTTCCGGCTAGGCGCGCCTGATCACGCCGGGTATTTAAGGGGCGCAACACTGCCTGTTCTGGGCCGGCTTCGCTCACCTGTAGAATTTGCCACGGGGTATCACCACCAGCAACAAATGCGAGCGCATTGGTCTTTAGACCATGGCGTGTCCCAAGCGGTACAACCAGCTTTCCACCAGCAAATTCCATAGGCGCCGCCAATGGCTGGCACTTTAGCTTTGCCGCAAAACCATCAACAAAATTTGGCACGAGGGCAAGTATTTGTTGGGCTAGGACGTTGCGCTGGGGCTGGGACAAGACATTCAAAGTGCGCCACGGGGTGTTTTTCTCGACCTCGATTGGCACGGTAACAACCTCATCCATCATCGGAATATAGGTCTCGCCCTTAAATAGCTGGAGGCCCATTGTCAGATAAAGAATGGTTTTTTGACGGAACAGACGCTCGCCGCGTTCGGCCCGCATGTGCAGATAAGGGATAATCGCATAATCACCCTTGCGTGCGCGGGCAACACCACTGGTTAGCGCGGTGTAGTCATACAAATCATTTTGCCGTTGCAACTTGGCAGGATCGAGTTCGGTGGTAATCGCCGATTTGATCTTTAGCGAGGGCAGCGCATCCATCCGCTCAACCATGGCGCTGATCACTGCTGGGGCCATTTGCTGGCTCCATGGCGGGGTGTTCGGCTCTATGGTGATTTGTGGGGCAAAAATGGTGGCATTACTATGGGCCCGCGCGACACAGTTGCTCTTTGGCAGATCACCTACCGCGGCCCTGATCGATACGATGTAATGCTCTTCCTCAACCATTTCATTGGTAATGGTGTAGTCCAGAATGCGGCTCGATGGGCGCACGACAAAATGATCCTCGATCGCGCTATCTGCCGTAACCAAAGAAAATCCGTCAATTTTGGCACCGCCCTGAAGCGCGGCCAAATAGAGCGCATCTTCAAGTGCCATCAAACGCGCCTCAAATTCGGTTTCCTCGCTGGCGATAACCGCACGGCCCGTTACATCAACGAAATCAAAACCAGCGGCAGAAGCGGGCATGATACCGCGCGCAAACACCATCATTACAAACAGCAAAGCCACCAAACAATGCTTGGCTATTGTGGGAATAGCCAGAGCACCGTTTGGAGCAAGGGAGACGGTTTGTACCGCTTTGTTATCTGTTGGCATGATCATGCATTCACTGCCTTTTTGCCTATGCGCCGCATTTGCGTGGATGGTTTGGTTAGCCAATCTGCTTTGCGTTATTCATCAGATGGGCAATCAAATCGCGGTCAATCTCTAGGACAATTTCATAAGTGTCCGATCCTGTTGGGTTGATCCGCACTGTGCGGGCGCCACGGATCGTTCCTGAAACCACACCGCGGAAGGTGTCATTCTGGACCATCAGATCAATCACTGTTGTTGACGAGTCGATTTGCAAGCCATGGATCTGTTCAGCAAGATCACGCATCGCCGCCATACGGGCAGAGCGGATCGCCATCAGACGCTTTTGCGCATCGGTGCGGCCCGGCTGTGATGACACGACCGCATAGCCAACCGCGGTTAATGTCGGCACTTCCTCGGCGCTGGCATCCAGCACGTCTTTAATATTGGCGAGCGACTGTGCCTCGCTAGTTGCGGCTACTTCTGGCGCACCTGCCATAGAATGGCTAGTGGCGTTACAAGCGGTAAGGCCGCCCATGATAAGCAGCATCATCGAGATACCTACAGTACCGCTTTTGGCAGCACCGCTTTTGGCAGTACCGCTTTTAGCAACACCGCTCTTGGCCGCCTCGTTCTTGGCTATTCCGTTTTTGGCTACCAGCTTGGCGTTCACCGGTGCTGGGGTGGCTGTCTCTTGCGAAGAAACCGGAGTGTGATCAACAATCATAACAAATCCTTTAACCGTACTTTGTGCCGTCATGGCGTATTTAATTCTGCCCTGTGATATGCATCTTTCGTGCCAGACCTGATCGGCCCTCTTTGCCGGGCTTACCGGGGCGGGACTTCCAGGGGCGGGCATAGATGGCGGTTTCATGCAATTTCCACACCATCTGTATTGGTCATCTCTATTCGAGAGACCGAATTTATCCCGATTAACCCGATCTACAAGGCTGTTTTCCGCTTTGGCACGGTTTTTGCCTTTACCTTCGTGCGCCTGTTCAAACGCCTCACCATTCCGGTAGGTAGCGGGCAGGTGCGAGGGAGTAAAGAGCGGTCCAATCGGGTCGCCATAATTGGGAAAACACAGATGTTTCAATGCGTTAAAAAGATCAGAACAAGCCAGAGCACGATTGCTCCGGTGTGCGGTGCTGGCCTAGCGCAATGTTTTTTTGACATCTTGGACGAAGGGTATCTGTCATGGAAATGACATTAAAGAGGTTAGGCCTATCCAACCCAAAGGAAATGCTGGGCGCAGGTGTTCTGCCGCTGGGTATTTTGGCACTGGTATCGATGATGGTGTTGCCATTGCCGGTGTTTTTGCTGGATACCTTCTTTGTCTTTAATATTCTGATCTCTTTGCTGATCCTGATGGTTGCAATGCATACGCACCGGCCATTGGATTTTTCCAGTTTCCCAAGTCTATTGCTTATCGCAACAATTCTCCGTCTTGGATTGAACGTCGCGTCAACCAGAATTGTCCTAAGCGAGGGCCATTCGGGAACCGACGCCGCCGGACAGATCATTGAGGCCTTTGGCGAATTTGTCATTTCTGGCAATTATGCCGTCGGTATTTTTGTCTTTATCATTTTGATCATTATCAACCTGCTGGTTATCACCAAGGGTGCGGGCCGCGTTTCTGAAGTGTCTGCACGTTTTACCCTTGATGCGATGCCGGGCAAACAGATGGCGATTGATGCTGATCTTAACGCTGGCGTCCTGACCAATGACGAAGCCCGCTTGCGCCGTGAAGAGATTGCGCAGGAAGCTGACTTCTACGGCTCTATGGATGGTGCGTCGAAATTTGTGAAGGGTGATGCGATTGCATCGATCCTGATCCTAATCATTAATATTGTAGGCGGCCTGATCATCGGCCTTGCCCAGCATAATATGGCCGTGGCGGATGCTGCGGAGACATATATACTATTGTCGATTGGTGACGGTCTTGTTGCCCAGATTCCATCTTTGCTGTTGGCGATTTCAACTGCGATCATCGTTACCCGTGTGTCATCAACACATGACATGGCCGAGAATATTGGCATTCAGGTTAGCCTGTCACGCGCATGGTTCCCGGTTGCGGGCGTGTTGATGTTGATCGGTTTTGTTCCGGGCATGCCTAATCTTATGTTCTTGGCGGCGGCGGGCGTATCCGCCTTTGCCGGTTATCGTGCCTATGTACGTGAAAAAAATGGGCCGATCGATGAAGCCGCGACTGAGGCCATTGAGGACCAAAGCGAAACCCAGCACGATCTGATCGAGCTCAATGAAGTTGCCGACAATTCCGCAATTTCCATCCAGCTTGGCTATGGCCTAGTTGAGATGGTTGAAGAGGAAACAGGCGGGCCATTGACCAACCGCATTACCGGCATTCGCCGTCAGGTATCTAAATCCCTTGGCTTTATTCTACCGGCTGTGCGGATCAGAGATGATCTCACCCTAGAGGCCAACACCTACCGGATCCGCGTCGGTCAAACCATCGTGGGCGAAGATAAGGTTTATCCAGACCGCAAGCTGGCCATTCCCGGAGATGATACAAATATCCGCATGGAAGGCATTGAGGTTAAGGACCCATCATTCGGCATGGATGCTGTTTGGATTAACAGCCAGCAACAGGCCGAGGCCGAAGCAAAGGGCTATGTTGTGGTCCTTCCTGAGTCAGTTCTTGCTACCCATTTGTCGCAAATCTTGAACAAGCATGCTGCCGAGCTTATCGGTCAGGACGATGTTCAGGGCTTGATCGACAATCTGGCTGAGACCCTGCCTAGCCTTGTTGAGTCTGTGGTGCCAAAGCTGGTGCCATTGCATCAACTGACTGGCATTTTGCGGGCTTTGCTTGACGAGCGCGTGCCGATTAGTGACCTGCGCCGGATCCTTGAGATTCTGCCGGGCCTTGCGGCGCGTAATCTTAGCATTGTTGAAACCGCCGAGGCCCTGCGCCCTGCCCTTGCCGGATTGTTGATCCAACAAGTTGCACCGCTAAATCAGGCTTTGCCGGTAATCACGTTGGAATCTGATCTTGAACATATGCTGATTTCAATGGCGCGCCAGAGCGGTGAAGACGGGTTGATTATGGATAGTTCGCTTGCCGAACAATTGCTTCGCAAATTGAACCAAGCCACGGAAGAGCTTAGTGCACAAGGTAAACAGGCCGTTGTTGTCGTTGCCCCAGCGCTGCGCCGTGTGTTCTCGAATTTTGTCCGCCAGCACATTGACGACCTCGTCATTCTGGCCTTCACCGAATTACCTGAAACAAGAAAAATTGAGGTTGTTGCCGCCATTAGCAACGCCGAGCCAAGCGAATAGGTCGGGCTAAAATCAGCCCCTCACGAAGGAGAGTAAAATGACTATGATCACAGTTTCAGCCCAAGATTCCGCTCAGGCAATGGATGAAATTGTTGCCAAGCTAGGCACCGACGCAATGATCATTGAAACGGTCAAGCGCAATGGTCGCATTGAAATGGTGGCAACCGATGATCCAAATGATCAGCCAAAAGCCAAGCGTCCGGCAAAGCGTGAGGATGACGCCATGATTGCCGCTTTCGCCAAGGCCCGCGAGCAAGCACATGCGAACGGTCATGGTGCGCCGCTCGGCGTGATTGACGGTGATGCGAATAGCACATTGCAAATGCTAGCCGATCGTCCTGTTCCTAATGATGACGATATTGCGAGCTTTACCAACATCTTTGACCAGCAAATGCTAGCAACGCCTATCGCCCAGCCAGCACCGCAGGAAGAGGCAACAAGCCGGCCAAGATCCGATCATTCAGGCGCAAAGCTAGAGCGCGAAATTCTCACTCTGAAAAGTGAGATTGCCAGCATTAAATCGATGCTTACTGGCATGCTGATCACCCAGCCGGATGGGGTGAATAGCGAGCTTGGCCGCACACCATCGCTTAAACTTATTCAGGCTGGATTTAGCCAAGACGTGGTTCAAACCCTGCGGCCTCAATTTGCCCATCTACCTGATGAGGCGGCCATCGGCGCCTTTTGTGACGCCTTTGCCGACAGTGTTATTGAACCCAAGATCGAACAGCTATTATCATCGCGGGTGATTTTCGTTGTTGGTGCAAGTGGATCCGGAAAGACCGTTTTGACCAGCAAGATCGCCGCCCATTGCCGCGGCAATGGTACTGGTACTGGGGCTGATACTAGTAATAATAACCGGATTGTCATTGGTTCAGTACGCGATAGCGGCAATGATATCGGCGACCATATCAATGATTATGCACGGCTGATGAATATGAAATCAGTTTGCTTTACACCCGAGGAATTGCCAACGCGGGTTCGTGAAACCAGCTGTCGGTTGATCCTGGATGTGACTGTCGATTCCGATGTGGCGGTCAATATGATTGATGCCGCGATCCGCGCCCTTGGCACAGATAAGGTTAGCGTTATTCAGGCCATTCCGGGCGGTACTAGTGCCACCATGCTGTCTTATCAGTGCGGGCTTTATCACAGCCTCCAGCCAGCGATTGCGCTAACCAAGCTTGATGAATGTGAATCAATGCCGGAAGAGCTATCCGTTTTGGCGACAAAAAGCGCTGGCATCGGCCTTTTGACTGGCACGAAATCGATCGTTGACGGAATTGCAATTGCGACAAGCCCAATAATGACGCAATATCTTAGAGAAAACTCATGTTTGCAAGACGAGTAGGATAACCCGATGGCTTCATCAATAGTTGTCGCAAGCGGCAAGGGCGGCGTTGGTAAAACCAGCATGGCCGTGAATATAGGGTTAACCCTCGCCGGGGTTGGCCACCGCACTGCTTTGCTTGATGCCGATTTTGGCATGGCCAACGCCCATATTCTGCTCGGGGTGAACCCAGAGCATCATATAATCGATACGTTAGAAGGGCGGGTTCCCCTAGAAGCCGCGCTTTGTAACACCGCTAATGGTATGCGCTTTATTTCAGGGGGAAGCGGATTGCTGGAGATGCTAAATCTCGATCAAAAGACCCGCTATCAGGCTATTCGTCTGATGGATGAAATTGCCATTGATACTGATTATTTGATTATCGATGCACCGGCTGGCGCGTCGGATAGCTCGCTCGCCTTTGTAACCGCCGCCGATCATGTGGTTGTGGTAGTTGTTGGCGAACCGACCAGTTTCCTTGACGCTTACGCGCTCATCAAGGCGGCCAATTTGGAAGGTGGGATTCGCAATTTTAATATCGTCATCAACATGGCGCAAAGTGCGAAAGAGGCCCGTGCGCATTATGACAAATTTAGTGAGATAGCAACGCGGTTTCTCGACGTTAACCTTAACCTTGCCGGGCATATGCTATTGTCAAACCGGATCCGCCAATCGATTGTAAAGCGCAAGCCGATTAGCCTTGAGGATCCAAAATTAGATGAAAACCTCAGCCTGAAATCTTTGGTAAAGAACGTGATTGGCGGCAAGCGGAATGATCATTCCGGCGTGCGTTTCTTTAGCAAGAGCGCGGCATAGTAGGATAGGGGCGATGCGCAACCAGTACCAAGAACAAAAGCCAGATGTCGAAGGGTTGATAAAAGGCCATATGGAATTGGTGCGCAAAATCGCATGGCATACACATGGCCGCGTACATGACAGTGTCGAAATCGAAGACCTTGTGCAGATCGGTTATTATGGGCTGGTAATGGCCGCCCAGAATTACACTGTTCAGGAAGGCGCCACCTTTGCCAGCTATGCCGGCATCCGCATCAGAGGCGCCATCGTCGATCACCTGCGCAAAAGCTCTAACCTGTGCCGCACCACAATCCAAATGCAACAGCAAGTCAAACGTATCGAGAACGAATTGACGTCAAAGCTTGGACGGGCGCCCACAGCCGAAGAAATAGCCGATAAAATGGGCATTTCTCATGCCGAGATGATCACATGGGAAAAGGCTTTTCAGGCAAATGTCCACCAATCGCTCGACAATGTTTATGACGAATATTCGGTCTGGTTTGTGTCTGAGGAAAACACCCCTGAGGACAATCTCAGCGAGGCGCAACTGCGCTCGGCCCTAAAGACAGCCCTGACCGATTTGCCAGAACGCGAAGCCCTCGTCATCCAGCTTTACTATGTCGAGGAAATGAACGTTTACGAAATCGCCGAGATTCTGGAAATCACCACAGGCCGCGTATCACAAATTAAAAAGGCGGCCATTGGGCGGTTGCGCGGCTTTATGCAAGATTCTGATCAGGACAAGCTAGTCGGATGACACAGGAATGGCAACAAACCAACCAGATTTATATGGCCCTGCGTTCGGCCGAACTCAGCCTGCCGGGCTTTGGTAAAGAGCGGCGCTTGAACCTCTCTTGTAAATTGGTAAACATCGCGCGCGGCACCTGCAATATCGAAATTGAGGCGGCACAGAGCGGCGCTGCAGAGACTGGCCAGCTCCAGATTTCAATCGACCGGCCTGTTATGAATGCAACATTGGTGCTGGCAAAGGACCGCTTTGACGATCTGCTGGATGGTGTGTCACGGGCTGGCGCACGGCCAACCAACATCACCCTATCCATTGCCGAGCAATTGGCGGTGAGCATCGAAGGCGATTTGAATATCGACCAGGCAAAAGACCTAGCGATAACCGATATCGCCATCGCAATCCCCCTTAAATAGAGGTGAATAGGGATTTTTGATCGAGGCTTTTGACGTCTTAAAGACTAGCTGGCCGCCTAATCAATCAGGCGTTTTGCAATTTCTGTCTCAGCCTGTAGCACCCGCGATGACCCTGAATAAGCCTGCTGTGCCTTCATCAAACGCACCAGCTCGTTAGTGACATTGATATTCGACATTTCCAGATTACCGCCTAGCACTTTGCCAAAATCACCAACCGCAGGGGCGCCCATGCGCGGCGCACCAGATTGGTCGGATTGTTTGAAATGCCCGCCACCAATAGCGGCAAGTCCAGCAACATTGGCAAAGTTGGCAAGCGCGATCGTGCCCACATTAACAATTCCGCTAGCGCTGTAAATCGCCTTGATCTTGCCATCTTCCGTAATGGAAATGGTGTCCAGCGCTTGGGTAGCATTTTCGCCATCAGCAATGGTCAGCGGCACAGTAAGCGCGGTGCCGTCAGTGGCCATGAGAACGCGGCCATCACTGTTGGAAATCCGGCCCAGCGCATCAAGTTGCATAGAACCGTCACGGGTATAGGTCACATCACCATCGACGCCCGGCATCACTGTTTGAAACATGCCTGTGCCAGATATGGCGAGATCAAGTGCAGATCCGGTGGCTTTTAAACCGCCTTGTGAATGGTCACGCCGCGGGTCTAGGGCTTTTACACCTGAACCAGCAGTGGCACCCGGCGCCTTGGTTTGCTCGACCACATAGGAATCGACAAATTGCGACGAGCTACGCTTAAAACCGGTGCTGCCGGCATTGGCAATGTTATTCGAGATCAACGAGATGTCGTTAGAAGCGGCTGCGAGGCCGTTACGAATTACCGCAAGCATGATGAAACAATCCTTAAAAAATTACCCACGCCGGCATTGCACAAAAGAGGGGCCGACCCCCCGTTCCTTCAATTTTCATGCCAAAATCACCACGGTTTAACCAAAAGGGTCATCCAGCCGGCCAGCAACTAGGCAATCAACCGGGCAATCAACGGGGCTATTAACGCGTCCTTGGGCATGAAAGAACATGCCACCATCGCCAAAGCGGTTGCCAAATGCCTGATATTTTGCATGATATGAGCATAATCTAATATTCTAACAATTTGTGATCCGCTAATGACGTCTCGTCCCCCAAATGCTTTGGTGCCCGTTGGTAGCCGCTCCTTAACAAAGGCAGTGGAAAAACCAGCCCCAAAGTCATACCGTCTAGTTGAGGGTGACGTTAGGTTTGAGTCACGTGCGGATGTGCGAGACCGGTTGCCGGATATTCTTGGCAAGGCGCTTGCGTTGATCTGGATTGACCGTGAATTTCACACGCTCTTTGCCGCCGATCCGCAAGGCACATTAGAATCACAAGGCATCTATCTGCCGGATCATATGATTATCGAGTTTGAAAAACCAAATTCAGACCGCCCTCGCATTGTGGTTTATGAAAAAAAGCCAAATTCAAAATTCAAACTGCGTGTGCTCTATCTACAGCTCGTCATGATGGCTGGACGATAATGAGACAGGCGGTGCGGGAGCAGATACACACAAAGGCTCCTAAACGCATCTTGATGCGGATGCTCGCTTGCCTATTCCTAATCACAACACCCGCACATGCCAGCACCAATCTGGATGTGAGTGACGCCACTTTCAACGAGGCCGTCCGCGCGGTTAAGGACAAAAATTATCAACATGCGGTGCGGCTGTTCACCTTGCAAGCAGAGGCCGACCAGCATGACGCCCAGTATAATCTGGCGCTTTTGATCAAGGCTGGTAAAGGCACCCCACAGAATTTTCAAAAAGCACTGTCATGGTCATGGGCGGCGAGCCTTGGCGGCATTGAGGCGGCGGTCGAGCTAGCCGAAGAACTGGCCGATATGATCCCGGAAAAAATTGTTGAGGAAGCACGCGAGACAGTCGCGGCGCGCCTGCGCCAGCGGATCGAGAATGGTGACAAGCAAGCGGTACCCCAGCTAGCGGCCTATCATTTGAACATTCTGGAAGAAGAAGATTACGGCCAAGCCTACATCTGGTACGCCATTGCCGCCGCGATTGGGATCGATGGCAGTATAGCGGCGCGGGATGAGGCGATGGATAATGTCGATGACGAGGAAATAATTGAACTTCAGCGCGAAGCTGGCACGATTTTTGAAGGGTTGAGCTTTGACTAATTGACCACCGGAAATGCCGGTGGAACGCCCTAAGGGAGAGAAAGATGCAAGTCAAAGTTCACTGGATTATCGATGGCATGGCCGAATTGGAAATGGAATCGCTAGAAGCAGCAGAGAAAGCCGTTGAAGAAGTTCTTCAGGAATTCGTGTCAAACAACCCACGGCTGATCGAAGAATTCGGCGCCCGCGCCATTCAAGGCAAGGCATTTCTGCCAGGATCAGAAGACGACGAGTAACGGAGAGAGACCATGAAACGAGCCAGCACATCCTTAACATTAATTATGCTGGTAGGTTTTATGAGCCTCCCCCCCCTGCACGCAAACGCCGCCGGCAGGACATATGTATCCCAAGACCCCGACAAAGAGAAAAAAGTTCTCTATGAAACCTGTCGCCTGCGCAAAGCTATCCGCACCGAAGGGTCAACCCAGTGTGTCTATAAACGCCAGAGCGGCGGCAAAGATGCGGTGGTAACAGTGGATAGCGAGCACATTCGCTGTCAGAGCGAGTTCAAATGCAAACGCGAGTAGCCCAGATCGCCATAATTAGCGGTCATAATTAAACGGCAGGCTCAATCCGAATACAAAATATTAGCATAATGTTATGTAATACTTGTATTCCAAAAAATTATAGCTCACCATAATCTATTGTCATCTAAACGCGCTCGCGCCGGCGGTTACGCCTTGGCCTTTCGAGCGGAATTGGAGGAATAATATGAATATGGGATTAGCACCACGTCCAGCCAATGAGGAATTGCGGGCCCAGACGGTTGTGAAAACCGGACTGATTGACGCCCCCAATCCTGACTTATTTCAAATCTATTGTGACCTAGCTAAGGATATCACTGGTTTCGGCACCGCCAGTTTCAGCCTTTATGACGGCGAGATGAAATGTTCAATCGCCGAGGCCGGATCCGATGACTTTGTCGCCGGCACAAAATCGGAGCGTTCAGAATGGAATGTTTGCTCTTATGTGTTGCTCGATACGGAGCCCTTGATCATGACAGACATGAAAAAGGATCCAAAATGGCACTCACATCCAAACCTTGCTGATATGGAAGTCGGACCGGCTTATGCTGGTTTTCCGGTGATCAACAGCGATAATTTCGCGCTTGGCACGCTTTGCATGCTGAACCCATCGCCGATGGAGATCAGCGAAACGCAAATAACGCAGGTCAAGAAAATTACCCGCAGCATTGCCCATCTTCTCGATCTACAGATCCAGCAGAAAGAGTTAACGTCGCAGCGTATGCTTGAAGCGTTAATGCATTTCCAGCGGGCTTGTCCAGCGCTCGATCTTCATGATTTTCGGACCTATATGTCGCTCTGTTCGGAGATGCGTATCCCAACCGAAGATGCCGATGGGATTGTCGAAGAAGGGTTGGCGGAAGTTGACGCGAGCGGCAACGTCACACTCACCCAAGCTGGTCGCGCAATGCAGTTCGATATGAAATTGCAGCAAAAGCCAGTTCGTCGAATCAAAATGGAAGGTGGCCAAGCCGACGCGCTACTTGACGAAATGTTTGCGGAGATTGAATAGCCATGTATGCGAAAATTTATAACTTCAAATTCACCGGCGTTTCAGAAGCAAAAGTAGCAGCTTCTTTCTGTGCTGATGCGTTCGGTAAACTGATTGCGCTCAATAATATGCGGTCGCTAAACATTTCAATTGGAAAATGTGGCAGCCTGTCAATCCAGACCAAATTCGAAAATGGCGAAGACTTGAAAGAATTCGAAGTCAAAGCCCTTGCCGTATTTGAAGATCTGAAACAGTCATTCATCTACAAAGAAGATGGCTATGCAGGCGTCTATGTATTCAATTACGAAGCCGAGGCCATTGCCTCTGAAATCGTCGCCTAAATTACCGGGTCCAATACTGGGACGAATTCTGGGACGAATACTGGGACAACTATTGGGAAACCGAGAATTGGCTAATGCCGTTTTCGGTTTCCATATTCATCTTGCCAATTGTGCATAGATAATTGAGATGCGCCCGCATTTCACAGCTGGCGTAGAACAGCCCTATATCGCTCAATTGCGGGGTGGCCAAGCGCTGGGTCGCATCCGCCGTTGATAGGGACAATTCCCCCGCCGCCTCGATCAGATCATCAAGCAATTTGTGGTGGATGCCCTGCAATTGTGTGGCCCGCGCACCGCCCCCATAAAACGGCCAATCATGCGAGGGCACAACCAACCAATCATTGGTGAGATAGCTTAGCCCCGCAAGATAGGAAAAATACGGGCGCAGCGGATCATCATTAATATCAGCAATCGACACAGCAACCCGCGGCGACGTCACCGGCATCAGGCAATCTAGGCTTAGATAAATCTTGCGGTCCAGATCAATAAGACTGACATGACCCGGCGAATGACCGGCATCGATCCGCACCACCCATTTACCATTTTTCGACGCAAATACATGGAATTCATCGACTATCGTGATATCGGGTAAATTCCACACCATGAGGCGATAGTCGTTGGCCGCTTTGATTGTCTTTTTGGCCTGCCCCTCTTTATAGCCAAAATCAGCAAACGCCTCATGCGCCATAATATCGAAATCTTGATTCGATAGATCAGCCGACCAGCGCCCCGCCTTTAATTCTTCAGACGCCATATAGACCGGCGCGTTTGTGAGCGCCGCAAGTGCGCCCGCATAGCCAAGGTGATCGGGATGGTGGTGCGAGACCAGAATACCTGCCACCTTTTTCCCCGCCAGCGGTCCATGCAACATATATTTCCAATTTGTCGCCGTTGCATCACTGCGCACCCCGCAATCAATCAGCAACCAGCCATCATTAGTGTCGAGCGCATATAAGTTCACATAGTTTGGTTCATGCGGGGTGGTAAAGCGAAACCACAGCAGATCGTCGGCAATCATCGTCGCCTTTGCCGGGGCCGGTGGTGCCACCTCCAACGGAATAATATCCTTAGCCATGGTTACCTTGCCCTCATTCACTAAATTAGCAAGACACACTAATACTGCGCGCACACTGATCCTGAGCGCAATGTACCACAAATTGGCAAAATCTCTAATGTGATAGAATCTATTTGAAATATGATCCTTTCCATGTAATCGTTCATATATGAATGATACGGATATGAATGAAGTTGTTTTTCACCAATCTCTGCCAATGATGCTGAATAGCGTTCTTGACGAGGTGATGCCTGCCTATCGCGCGCTGTTCAACGATCACGGATTGACCGAACAGCAATGGCGCGTTCTGCGGGTTCTTTGGCAACAGCAAAGCCTGTCATCCATTGACATTAGCCGCCAGACCCTGATCCAGCCAAACAGCCTTGTTGGGGTTCTCGAACGGCTTGAAAAGCATGGTTATATTGCCCGCGTCCGCTCAGTTGAGGATCGCCGCATTGTCTATGCCAAAATAACCGCATCTGGCCGGTCGCTAGGCGCCGCCATCGCCCCGGAATTACATAAAATTCACAATGAAATTAGCGCCCGACTCGATCAGGATGAATGGGCGCAACTGTTGCATTTGCTGGACAAGGTGGCGACAGTCTCAATGACCAAGGAGAGAGACCATGGATGATCTTCGTCACACACCCATTAGCAGTGGCACTGGTATTCGCCGCGGCAGTGAGTATCTAGCAGGCCTTCGCGATGACCGTGAAGTATGGTCTGGTGGTGAACGGATTAAGGATGTAACCGCCCATGAGGCGACCAAGCGCGGCGCTGAAACGCTGGCGACTTTCCTTGATAATCAGCACAAGCCAGAATTGATCGACAAGCTTACTTATGTTGACGAGGATGGCGACCGTGTCGCGATGGCCTTCATGCCACCTAAATCGGTTGAGGACATCAAAAAGCGCGGCGCCGCCTATTATGAATGGGCGACATGGTCGCACGGCATGTTTGGCCGGACTCCCGATTACAAAAACGCCTCAATCATGAGCTTTAACAATGCGCGTTCATGGCTTGATGAAGGTGTTGAGCGCGGCATGGGCAACGCTGATTTTGCCGCCAATATGAAGAATTTTTACGATGATGTGCGCAAGAATGACAAGGTCCTGACGCATACGCTGGTCAATCCGCAAAAGAATTACGATATGGCCGTGCAGGGTAAATTTGACGATGAGGTCGCCCTTCATGTGGTCAAAGAAACCGATGCCGGAATTATCGTAAAAGGGGCGCGGCTATTGGCGACTCTTGGCCCTCTTTCTGATGAGATTGAGGTGTTCCCCTCAACGCTTTTGCGTGGGTCTGAGGACAATATTCCATTCGCCTTTGCCTTTGCTATTCCCATTGCCACGCCGGGCCTAAAGCTGATTGCACGTGACACTTATGATTTTGGCAAAAGCCATTTCGACGCGCCGCTATCCAGCCGCTTTGAGGAAATGGATGCGGTGGTGATTTTTGATAATGTTCTGGTGCCGTGGGAACGCCTATTCCTGTACCGCGAACCGGCCTTGTGTAATCAGGCCTTTGCCACCACCAATGCGGTTGTGCACATGATGCATCAAGTGGCATGCGGCAAGCTCGCCAAGGCTGAATTCATGGTCGGATTGATGTCCGCGATTGCTAGCTCATCTGGCAAAAACAAAGATATGCATGTCAAAGGTCTGATTTCCGAAGTTATGATGATGACCGAGACAGTGCGGGCGCTGCTATTCTCGGCAGAAGCACAGGCGCATGAAGATCAATACGGCTTTTACATGCCACTTCGTGGCCCGATTGATACCTGTCGCAATCTGTTTCCAAAGATGTATCCGCGGATGGTTGAGATCCTCCAGCTTTTGGGATCATCCAGCTTGATGGCAACACCGGCTGAGGCCGATTTTGAGAATGATCTTGCGGATGATGTGAACAAATATTTTCAGCTGGTGAACAGCGATGCACGGGACCGCGTGGCCCTGTTCCGTCTTGCTCATGATGTCTGCGTTAGCGGCTTTGGCAATCGTCAGGCGCTCTATGAACGGTTCTTCTTTGGCCCGCCTGCATTGATGGCGTCTGCTTATTATGATTTATATAATAAGGACCCATTGATCGACCGCGTTCAGGACTTTTTGAAAAGCTAGGGCGGCGATCGGTTGTAATAGCTAGGTTAGGATCGCGGATGACCAGCCCTAAACGGCCCAATATTTTGCTAATCATGTCCGACAATCAATCGGCGGATTATCTGGGCTGTTATGGTAATGACGAAGTCAAAACACCCACGATCGACCGGCTAGCGGCCAATGGTACGATCTATAATAATGCTTATTGTGTAAATGCAATGTGTTCGCCCTGCCGTGCATCCGTGCTAACCGGCATGATGCCATCGGGGCACGGCGTTCACACATGGCTCGATGATGGGCTGGCGGATACGTGGCCGAAAAACTGGAATGCGATTGGTGAGTTTGAAAATCTACCGACGCGGTTTTCGGCGGCTGGCTATAACACTGCGCTGATTGGAAAATACCATCTAGGCCACACCCAAACACCACCAGACGGATTTGACCATTGGGTCACATTCCCCCACGGCCACACCGTTAGCTTTTACGGTAACCATATGATTGATAATGATAAATCATATGATCACGCAGGTCATTCTGTTGATTATTTTGCCGATAAAACAGTCGAATATATTGCCGGGCAAGCCGATAGTGAGGATCCGTTCTTTTGCTTTGTGCCGTTCAATGGCCCCTATGGTCACTGGCCAGCGATCAAGGGACGTGCGGCCAATAAATTTGCCGCCGATTATGACGATTGCCCGTTACATTCGGTCCCGCGTGAGGGGGTGAGCAAGGCGATTGTGGATCGCTATACTTTGCGTGTTGTCGAGGCCGGCGCCGCCCCGCATGAGCGTTTTGCCGGACCTATTTTACTACCCAACGACACTGACAGTCTGAAGAATTATTTTTCCCAGATATCGCTAATTGACGAGGCGGTGGCGCGGATATTGAGACAGCTAGACGCCAGCGGCCAGCTTGATAACACGATCGTAATTTACACCGCGGATCACGGATTTTCGCTTGGTCATCATGGGGTGTGGGGGCATGGTTTGGCGGCATGGCCATCATCGATGCACCGGCCTAGCTATAACATCCCACTGATCATCGCCGGACCGGGCATTGCCGCCGCGCATTCATCACAATTGGTGAGCCAAACCGATCTTGCGAATAGCTTGCTGGTTATGGCCGGTCTTGAACCGCTATCCAATCCCTTGGCCGATAGCCAGATCATTGATTTTGCCGATCCGGCCAACCCGCACCGTGACGCCGTCTTTATCGAACAGGAAGAAAGCCGCGCGATCCGGACCGCAACACATCTTTATATCGAACGCTTTTCCCATAGCGCCTGCCCTGATCTAGCGATTGAGCTATATGACCTTAATGCCGATCCCGACGAGCGCGTAAACATTGCCAATGATCCGGCGGCGGGGGATATCTGTAGCGCATTATCCGCGCGTTTGACCGCTTATTTTGCCCAATATGCAAATCCGGCGCATGATTTGTGGCAGGGCGGTAAGGCTAAATCGAATATCACAAATACAAAATACTGGCAGGATGCCTGGGGTGATGACTGGGCCTGTATAACGTGACATGCTTAATGTGACCTAACACCCAATTGGCCCAGCTTGTGAGGAGGCTATTATGCGCCGAACTGGATTTTTTATGTCTGAAAGCTGTTTCTGGCATACCACTGGCGAGGCTGCATTGACCGCGCCGATTGGTGGCTGGGTGCAACCAATGGCGGCGGGTGGGCATGCTGAGAGCCCCGAAACCAAACGCCGCTTGGTGAATTTGCTGCATCGCTCTGGCGTGATGAAGCAACTGGAATTACGCGATAGTGAATTGGCCAGCGACGCCGATATCGCCCGCATTCACACTGCCGATTATCTCGAAAAGTTCAAAACACTCAGCGATGCCGACGGCGGCATTCTTGGCATAAACGCGCCCTTTGGTCGGGGGTCTTTCGAGATTGCGTTGCAATCTGCTGGCCTTGCGATCGAGGCGGTACAGGCGGTGATGAAAGGCGATTTGGACAATGCCTATGCGCTAACACGCCCACCGGGGCATCATTGCCTGCGGGATAAATCGATGGGGTTTTGCCTATTATCAAATATCGGTATCGCGATAGAGGCCGCCCGCGCCGCAAATTTGGTAAAGCGCGTTTTCGTTCTGGATTGGGATGTTCATCACGGCAATGGCACACAATCCATCTTTTATGATGATCCGGATATTTATACCTGCTCGATCCATCAGGCTAATATGTTCCCGGCTGGCTATACCGGCATCGAGGAGCGCGGCAAAGGCGCTGGGCAGGGGGCCAATATGAACATACCGCTACCCGCCGGGTCGGGGCATGATGCCTATATCTATGCGCTAGAGAGCATAGTGCTACCGGCGATCCAGACATTCTCGCCTGACTTAATCATTATTGCCTGTGGTCTTGATGCCAATCATGTTGATCCTCTGGCACGGATGAGTGCGACCTCGGCCACCTTTGCCCAAATGACCGATATGGTGGTGAATAGCGCGGCACAGATTTGTTCAGGCCGCGTTGTGGCGGCGCATGAAGGTGGGTATTCAGAAGCCTATGTGCCGTTTTGTGCGCACCGCGTCATCGAAGAAATGGCCGGTATTACCAGCGAATTGGTTGATCCGTTCTTGCCAAAATTCATCGAGCAACAGCCAGCCCAAAACCAGCTGGACTGGCAAAAATCTGAGATAGACCGGATTGCCGCCGCGCTGTCATAGCTGGATCTGATTATACCCGCTCAATAATCATCGCGCTGCCTTGACCAACGCCAACACACATCGTGCATAAACCATAGCGTCCACCGCTCTGGCTCAATTGTTCGGTTGCAGTCATCACCAAACGCGCACCAGACATGCCGAGTGGATGGCCAAGCGCAATCGCTCCACCATTTTGGTTCACCCGCGGGTCATCATCCGCCAGCCCCCATTCGCGCATTGATGCTAGCCCTTGCGCGGCGAACGCCTCGTTCAATTCAATCACATCCATATCAGTAATGCCAAGCCCGGCAAGCGCCAGCGCTTTGTTGGTTGCCGGAACAGGGCCCATTCCCATGATCGCCGGTTCAACACCCGCCGCCGCGGCCATAACAATGCGGGCCCGTGGTGTCAGGCCGTGAGCGCGGACACTAGCCTCGTCGGCAATAATCATCGCCGCCGCCCCGTCATTCACACCGGAGGCATTGCCCGCGGTGACACTGCCGCCCTCGCGAAATGGGGTTGGTAGTTTGGCCAATTGTTCCATCGTAGTGCTAGGACGCATATGTTCGTCCAGCGCGATTTCGATGGGGTCTTTTTTGCGTTGGGAGATCATCACCGGCGTGATCTCTATGGCAAGGCGTCCAGATTCCTGCGCCGCACCTGCCTTTTGCTGTGACCGCTGGGCAAAGGCATCTTGATCGGCGCGGCTAATATTATAGCGCTCGGCAACATTTTCTGCGGTTTCCGGCATTGAGTCCGTGCCATATAATTTATGCATCGCCTTATTCACAAAACGCCAGCCGATGGTCGTATCATAAATCTCCGCCCTGCGCGAAAAGGCGGCGTCTGCTTTTGGCATCACCATCGGCGCACGGCTCATGCTCTCACTGCCACCAACGATGGTCATCTTGGCCTCGCCAGCCTTGATCATCCGCGCCCCAGCAGCGATTGCCTCCATCCCCGATGCGCATAACCGATTGACGGTTATCCCGGGAACTTCTTGCGGGACACCCGCCAATAATAGAGCCATGCGGGCAATGTTGCGATTATCCTCGCCGGCCTGATTGGCCGCGCCCATGAACACCTCATCAACCGCCGATGGGTCCAGTGATGGGTTACGCGCGAGCAATGCGCGAATGGGATGCGCGGCTAGATCATCGGCCCGCACAGAGGATAGAGCACCGCCAAAACGGCCAATCGGGGTGCGGGTTGCATCGCAAATAAAAACATCATTAGTCGGCATTTGACTGTTCCTACTCTAGCCTTGTGTCCCTAATCTGGGCTTGTTTCACTACTCGGGGTTTGGCTCCTGCGCCATTGCGCTAGACTTTTTCAAATCAATTCATCAGAACGATCGTCAGTTTCACCATAGCGTTTTAGCGTTGCCGGTTTGGTTCCTTCATAGACGCGCTCTATATTTTCGGCAATGCGGGCATTCTCGCGCTCAAACAGACAATTACCCGCCTGATCCGAGGCCACAATGAACGGACCCATCCGGTTGCATTTCAGCACCCACATAGCCTGGGCAATTCCCAGTTCTTCATGCCAATGAACGGCCTCGACATTCTCCACCCCGCGCCCCAAAAGCGCACCAGTGCCATAGCCAACCGTGGAAAGATAGATCGCGCCATTCGGTACAAAATAACTCTTATAATCGGCCGAGGTCATACCGCCCTTGCCGATGATAAGTTTGGCCCCTGTTTTCGCCATCCATTCTGGCAACCATTTGGCAAAACGGAACGATGCGGTGGCGGTTACCGCGCCAAGGTCAAAACCGCCATCCTCTTTAATTGAGGCGGCTGGCGAGCAATGAAAATTAGCGGCGCTTTGTTGAGGTAATTCCATTGGAATATTCGCTTGGTCCTCAAGCGCACGCATATAAACACCCTCACGCGCTGTATAGATCAACCCGTCAAGATAGACGATATCGCCCAGTCTCAATGCGGCGAGAGCCTCTGGCGTCGGGGTTGTGCTTAGGCGAATTTCGCGTGGTCGCCGGTTAGTTCCCATTCGACTGTCTCCCTGCGCTGATACGGTGTGAACCAATCTGGATCGGTGCGGTATTCGACCCGTCCATCACCATATATTCTGGCCACGGCCCGCCGTGATGATAGGCAAAAGGCATGAACCGACATCTGCATACCGCCAGTATGACAATAGCCAACTTCGATATTGCAATCGATCACCATATTCTTGCCAACAAATCCCATCGCGCCCATGCCGATAGAATTGCCCAATTCTTTGAACTCGTCTTCCAATTCGGCAATGCGTGGATCGGAATTGCGCGAGCCAACAACACGCAGACAGGCCGCCCGCTTGCCAAGAACCATGCACGCATCCTTTGCCCCGCCAAGGCCAATACCAATGATTGCCGGCTGGCAGGCCAATCCACGCTTGCCAAAGGCCATCAACGAATCGAGGTAAAACCGCTTGATCCCCTCGATCCCATCAGAGGGGAATAGCATCCGATAATCGGTGCCAAAAAGACCACCTTTATGCACCGTGATCAAATCAATCCAGTCGCCCTCAGGCTCGAACGCATATTCAATCTCGGGCGCGCCAATACCGACATTGTTATTATGGTCGGTCCGCCATAGGGGATGCACCCGGTTCGGCCGCAAGGGCACGTCATAAGTTGCCTTTGCCGTGGCCCGCCGCAATGCCGCCTCTAGCGCAATCGGGCCACCCTCCAGCGCCGCATCATTACCCATTTTTATGTACCAGCGCGGCGTACCAGTATCACCGCACATAGCGCGGCCATCTTCTTTTGCCGCCTGATAATTTTCCAACATCGCATGCAGAACAAATGACGACAGGTCACCGTCCTCGCTCTCCGCCGCGAGTTTCAAACCATCGTGATAATCATCCGGAATTTCGATAGCCGCCTTTGCCATCAAGATTTCGGCTGTTGCCTCTATCAGGGACGTTTTGATCATGACAAAGCTCCCACTTTTTCGGGCACCGCGCTTTCTGGCTCGGGATCTTCATGCAGCAAACTGTCGGGCTCGCCTTTGGGCAAGATCGTCTCACCCGGTTTTACAATGGAGAAATCTACCGGCTCTGTGGTGACCGACAGATCGCCGCCTTGTTGCTTTGCGACGGTGAAATAGGATTTGTCCAGATCACCTTCTTCGGGGAAATCTTCGCGGAAATGGGCGCCGCGCGAATTTGTTCTGGCCAAACCAGCCTTGGTGATTACCGCCGAAATATCACATAGAGAACGCATGTTTAGCCAATCATGCCATGTCAGGTTAAAGGCAAGATTGTCAGACGCGACACCGGCCTGCATCAATTCATCATCAATCGCCGCCAGCGCCTTTAGCCCGCGTTCCATGCCAGCAGCAGTGCGCATCACCCCGACATCATCCCACATGACATTTTGCAATTTATTGCGGAGCGGCTGGATCAACGCGGCTGGCTTTTGTAATGGGTGAATGGCGCGGTCAATCTCGGCCTGCAAGATCGCCTCATCCGGCTCTCGCAAGCTCGGCATTTTGCGAATGTCACGGCCCATGACGTCACCGGCAATGCCGCCATAAACAGTCGAATTGGCAACGCCATTGCCGCCAAGACGGTTTGATCCATGCGCACCGCCCGCATCTTCACCAGCAACATAAAGCCCCTCTAATGCGGTGCGCGTATCAACATCGACCACCACACCACCCATGAAATAATGCGCCGTTGGCACTACCTCAACACGGCCCGCCGCCAGATCAAAACCGCTATCCTCACAGCGCTTGACCATACCTTTGAATTTTTCACGCACATAATCAGGGCCAAGGTGACCCATCGAAATATACACACCGCCATTTTCAGACGTGTTGCTTTTGCGCATTTCGGCATAGATACCGCGGCTAACCACATCGCGGGTAGCCCGTTCGCCCTTGCCGTCATAATCAAACATAAAGCGGTTACCACTGCCATTTAGCAATTGCCCACCGGCACCGCGCAACCCCTCTTCCAAAACCGTTCCGGTCATGCGGGTAAAGTCGCCAGCCAATAATCCGGTCGGGTGGAATTGCACCATTTCCATATCGCGCAGAGGCAAGCCAACGCGCAAAGCCATCGCCAGCCCATCCATTGTTTTGTCACCGGACGGGGTGTGGAATTTATACATGGTTGGCCCACCGCCGGTTGCCATCAACACGGTTTTGGCCCGCACAAAACGAAATCCACCAGTGCGCATATCAATGAACAAAACCCCGGCAAGTGCGGTGCCATCCGCAGTTGGAATGAGGCCAATGGCGCGGTGTTCCTGCAATTTCTCAACTGGCTGTGATAGCACTTGTTCCATCAACCGGCTGATGATCTCGATGCCGGTTAGATCGCCCTTATGCACAGTTCTATCAGCGGTCTGACCAGCAAACGCCTTTTGGTGCAAACTGCCATCGGCATTGCGATCAAAGAAACAACCGATTTCATTTTCCAGCTCGGTAATACGGGTCACGGCCTCTTTGCATAACCGCCACGCCATATCCTGATTGGGTAGCCATTTGCCACCTTTGATCGTATCCATGAAATGGCGTTCAACCGTGTCGCCGCCACCAAGCGCGACGTTATAGCCGCCCTGTACCATGCGGGTACAACCGGATTTCCCGATCAGACCTTTAACCGCGATGGTAATTTTTGTGCCTTCGGGCGCGCTTTGCTGGGCATGGAGCGCGGCAAACAATCCAGCACCGCCAGTGCCGAGGATAAGAATATCAGTGTCATGCCGTTCAATAACTGGGTTCATTGATATACCTATATTGCCTCTCATATTGCCTATTATATTGCTTGTAATATTGCCTGTTATAACGCCTGTAAAAAGAAGCTGGTCGCCACAAGAAACGCGCCG
>Ga0209654_1000537_pt1 | contig 36197 bp, 29 predicted proteins | sample SaaInl1SG_22_DNA_FD_184646 | JGI IMG/M metagenome (GOLD analysis project Ga0209654, IMG submission 184646) | Marine microbial communities from expanding oxygen minimum zones in the Saanich Inlet - ESP_161SG_22_DNA (SPAdes) (version 2) | ecosystem: Environmental > Aquatic > Marine > Intertidal... | reverse complement strand
CAAAGCCAAGTTTTTGGGACAGTACTTTTGTGTCTCCTGTAGTTCGTTTAGCACTAATGGCGCCGTTTCGACTTTCGCGTATTGAGTTGGACTCTGTTATGCAAACTGAAAAAACACTTACAGAACGTAACTTGACTACAGTTGCTCTGGACTTTTATGCAGGTATGCTATTTGCTGCTGACAGTCTGAATACAGCAGGACTAAGTGTTGAGCTTACTGTTTTTGATACTGAAAATCAACGCCATATCATAGAACAAGTACTCAATGAGCAAGACTTTGCTCAATTTGATGCAGTAATTGGTCCATTTACACCTGGAAATGTAAGCCGTGTTTCACAGGCATTGACCTTTTTTAACACGCCAGTTGTTTCGCCCTTGACTCCTAGAAACTTTCAATCCTATAAAACGAGTTTTAACGCTATTCCAAGTAAAGAAACTTTGAGCAAACGCATAGCATCCTACATAGACTCACTTGATGCAATAACAGAAAATCCATGTATTTTAATTATTTCGGATGATAAAAATCGAAATACAGAGTTGAGGTTGCAGGAACAATTTCCGTTGGCTGAAATTATTCGTCCTAACGAGCGGTTTGGATATGTAGAGCCAGACGTCGTTGACTCATTACTCACACCTACACGACCAAACTGGGTGTTTTTAGAAAGTGAAGATTTAAATCTTGTCACAAGTATGACGTCTATGCTTAATGCACAGCAACGAGAGGATAGGCAAGTGCAATTGTTTACACACTACCGCTCGGCAACTTACGACGACCCCAATGTTTCGCAAGAACACTTAGGTAACATACGATTTACATATCCTAGTAATTTTCACATAAAACAAGATAGCACAAGATTAAAATTTGACGCATCGTATAAAAGACGTTTTGGTAAAGTGCCTAACCGAACTGCAGTAAAAGGTTTTGATATGATGATTGATGTAGCACTTCGTATCGCTGTTAAGAGGAGCTTGTTTGATGGTGTGTCATTGGGGATTGGCGAACAACTTCAGCACCGATTTGAATACACCCCTGTTCCTAGTGGAGGATTCCGAAATACAGCTACTTACATCATTCAGCAACAGGGCTTTGAAATGGTTGAAGTAGAACCTCCAAGCATCGTCGTAGATTCATTGCTGTCTAGGTAGTTTATTCTTTGTATTTTTGCACCTTTAATGCAGTCAAGCTATGCCTAAAACCAAATATGTTTTTGTTACTGGAGGAGTTACATCTTCCCTTGGGAAAGGCATTATTTCCGCATCTTTAGCAAACTTATTACAGGCACGTGGACTGAAAACCACGATTCAAAAATTTGATCCATATATCAATGTGGACCCTGGAACGCTTAATCCTTACGAACACGGAGAGTGTTTCGTTACGGATGATGGTGCAGAAACAGATCTCGATTTAGGACATTATGAACGATTTTTGAACGTGCGTACCTCACAAGCCAATAATGTAACCACAGGTCGAATTTATCAAAGTGTTATTCAGAAAGAACGCCGTGGCGAATTTTTAGGCAAAACAGTACAAGTAATTCCACATATCACCAATGAAATAAAAGAACGGATGCAGTTGCTTGGTTCTAGTGGTGAGTATGACGTGGTAATTACTGAAATTGGTGGAACTGTGGGAGATATTGAGTCCTTGCCATATATTGAAGCTGTACGTCAATTGCGATGGGAACTGGGTCGTGAAAACTGTATTGTAATCCACCTTACTCTTGTTCCTTACCTTTCAGCTGCAGCAGAGCTGAAGACAAAGCCCACACAACACTCTGTAAAAACATTGATGGAAAGTGGTATTAACGCAGATGTTTTAGTCTGCCGTACTGAACACGAACTTTCCGACGATATTCGTAATAAATTGGCGCTGTTTTGTAATGTTAAGCGCGAGGCGGTAATTCAATCTATTGACGCAGAAACCATATACGAGGTTCCGCTTTTAATGCTTGAAGAGGGTTTGGATAGCGTTGTTTTAGATTTATTAGGACTTCCAGAAAATGTAGCACCAGACCTTGAGAATTGGAAAGCGTTTTTATTGCGTCTTAAAAACCCACAGCAACATATCCGTATTGGGCTTGTTGGGAAATATGTTGAGTTACAAGATTCGTATAAATCTATTTTGGAGGCATTTATCCATGCTGGAGCTGCAAACGAAGTAAAAGTTGAGGTTGTTTCCATTCACTCGGAACACCTAACCCCTGAAAATTGTGCAGAAAATATTGATGGGCTTCACGGGCTACTTGTTGCACCTGGTTTTGGCTCTCGAGGTATTGAAGGAAAAATCAGTGCCATCAAATATGTTCGAGAAAACAACATTCCATTTTTTGGAATTTGCTTAGGTATGCAAATGGCCGTAATTGAGTTTGCTCGTAATGTTCTTGGAATCAAAGATGCCAATTCAACTGAAATGGCAGAACAAACCCCAAACCCTGTGATTAGCCTTATGGATGAACAAAAAGAGGTGGAAAATAAAGGGGGAACAATGCGTCTTGGTGCTTGGGATTGCGCGCTTTCACCGGGTAGTCGTGCGCATAAAATTTATCAAAAGGATGCCATCAGCGAACGTCACCGTCATCGCTACGAACTCAATAATGCGTTTCTAGAACAATTGAATTCTCATGGGTTAAAAGCAACAGGTGTAAATCCCGATACGGGACTTGCCGAAATTGTGGAGATTGAATCGCACCCTTGGTTTATGGGCGTACAATATCACCCTGAATATAAAAGTACTGTTTTGACGCCGCATCCACTTTTTTTAGCCTTTGTGAAGGCGTGTAGTCAATATGCAAAAACTAATAATTAACGAATGGAAGAACGTCGTATAGACCCCTTACAAATCATAGGCATGGTTCTCGTCTTTGTCATTTTTACATGGATGATGTATAACCAATCTGCTGAAGACTTGGCACTTGCTAATACCCAACAAGAACAAACTTCAGTTCCGGATACTGAGACCCAAAAGCAAACAACCGATCAAGCTGTGGCTGTTTCCGAAGAAATACTTTCTTCAGACGATATTGCAATAGAAACCATGACACTTCAAAATGAGGTGCTTACCCTTGGAGTCTCTACCAAAGGGGGTGTGATGGAGCAAGTATTGTTAAACGGAGAAACAAACTATCAAAACACACCTTTATATCTCATAAATAAAGAAAGTAGTGCACTCAACTTTGCTTTTACAACCGCTGCAGGGCAGTTGTTGCAAACGAAATTTCTGATGTTTTCACCAAGTGTTGTCAAAAACGACAACGGACAAGAATTACGCCTTCGTGCACCCATTGAGCCAAACGGCTATATTGAGTTTGTATATACACTTCCCAAAAATGGATTTCGGTTTGGTTTTGAGGTAGTTGCAGAAGGAATTGAAAACGCCTTGGACACGGCAATTCCCGCAGCTTTTTCGTGGGATATGGACGGTTTCCGTCACGCTAAAAGTGCGCAATATGAAAATCGTTATACGCAATTGGCATATCGCCACGAAAACGATAAGTACAGTACGCTTTCTGCTTCGGGTGACGATGATGAAAAAGAAAAAAATGTGGAGTGGGTTTCTTACCGCCAACATTTTTTTAGCAGTATTCTGATTCCAGAACAACCCTTTGAACAAGCATTGCTTAGCACAACAGACATGACTGACGAAGAAGTAGAATCTTCTGCGTTCCTCAAAGGTTTTTCTACGGAAACATCGCTTCCGTATGACCGCAATCGTTTTCAAGCCAATTTTGATTGGTATATGGGTCCAACAGATTACGCCATTCTTAAAGATTACGATGAAAATTTATTTGAAAGTATTTCGTTTGGATGGGGCCTTATAGGTTGGATAAACCGCTCAGTTTTTTATCCCCTTTTTGGATTTCTAACTGGGCTAGTGCCACACGGGATTGCCATCATTTTGCTTACAGTAATTGTGCGTTTGGTGTTGTCACCTGTATTGTATAAATCCTATGTTTCTCAAGCAAAAATGCGTGTCTTAAAACCTGAAATTTCGGAGATAAGCGAGAAGTATAAAAACGATGCTACCAAGCGTCAGCAGGAAACCATGAAGCTGTACACTAAAGCTGGGGCAAGTCCGCTTGCAGGTTGTATTCCTGCATTGATACAAATGCCTGTTTTCTTTGCTTTATTTTACTTTTTCCCAATTGCTTATGAACTGCGTGGAAAATCTTTTTTGTGGGCAGATGACTTATCCTCTTACGATGTAATTGCGGAATTACCGTTTAGTATTCCTTTTTATGGCGATCATATTAGTTTGTTCCCGTTGTTGGCTTCTGTAGCGATATTTTTCTATACTCGAATGACTACAGGTCAGCAAATGCAACCTTCTCAACCGGGTATGCCAAACATGAAATTTATCATGTATTTGATGCCTGTGATGATGTTGTTTTTCTTTAATAATTACGCCAGTGGATTTAGTTTGTATTATGTGATATCAAACTTGCTGATGATAGCTATTATGATTGTAGTTAAGAACGTGATTATCGATCAGGATAAAATCCATGCACAAATTGAGGAGAACAAAAAGAAACCAAAAAAGCAAAATCGTTTTCAGCGCAAGATGTCTGAGATGATGGAAGAAGCTGAACGTCAGAAAAAGCTTCGCAAATAAAACTGCCACAAACACTTCATTACTAGTTTGGTAGAGCGGTATCAACCTGCTTAACTTTGCACTATGCAAGGAAAACGTGTTATTGTCGGACTTTCAGGGGGCGTTGACTCTAGTGTAGCCGCTTATTTATTATTGCAACAGGGCTATGAGGTTATAGGCCTGTTTATGAAAAATTGGCATGATGATTCTGTAACCCTTTCCGATGAATGCCCTTGGCTTGAAGATAGTAACGACGCAATGCTTGTGGCTGACAAACTTGGGATTCCGTTTCAAACTGTTGATTTGAGCGAGCAATATAAAGCACGTATCGTAGATTATATGTTTACTGAATACCAACGTGGCCGCACTCCAAATCCTGACGTGTTGTGTAATCGCGAAATTAAATTTGATGTGTTTTTAGATATTGCTCTGTCGTTAGGAGCAGATTTTGTTGCTACAGGACACTATTGCCAAAAAGGAGCAATAATCACTTCATCTCACACCACCCATCAACTCTTGGCTGGTGCCGATTCCAACAAAGATCAATCTTATTTTTTATGCCAACTCAATCAAGCACAATTGGCAAAAACACTATTCCCTGTTGGAGGTTTGCAGAAAAATGAAGTACGTAAAATTGCTGCCGATCAAGGTCTGATTACTGCTGACAAACGCGATTCACAAGGACTTTGTTTTATTGGAAAAGTAAGCCTCCCTGATTTTTTACAACAAAAACTCGCTGTTAAAAAAGGCGATATTGTTCAAGTATCCAGTTCACACCCAATGTACAGCGATTTACGAGAAAATTCACCACAAGGATTGGCAAAAAAATATGCTTATACGCCATCTGATGGGAAGCAAGTAGGAACGCATAACGGCGCTCATTTTTTTACAGTTGGGCAGCGCAAAGGGTTAGCGGTTGGAGGTACCGTAGAACCGTTATTTGTATTGGCTACTGATGTAAAAACAAATACAATTTATGTAGGCGAAGGAAAAAATCACCCCGGATTATTTCGTCGTGCGTTATGGATTGCACAAGAAGATGTTCATTGGGTGCGCCCTGATTTAGCCTCAGACAACCCCATGGAGGTACAAGCGCGTATTCGTTATAGACAGCCGCTAACATCCGCCACGCTACATCCAACTACTAAAGGAATGTTCTTGGTTTTTGATGCACCTCAATCAGCGATTGCTGCTGGGCAGTTTGCCGCTTGGTATTTAAATCACGAATGTATTGGCTCTGGTGTAATTGGGTAGGTATAGCTTTCTGCTTGTTCACTTTTAAGAATAAAAATGAAAGTTTAGATTCCTATGTATTTTTATATAAACACACATTTATATAAGTTATGTTAACATCAAGGTTTCCTTTATCTTTGCACTATGATTTTTTTTATAAGCGGAGCTGAACTGGTTTTTGTGTTTATGATTGTGCTTTTGGTTTTTGGTGCCAATCGTATCCCAGAAATTGCACGTACACTTGCCAAAGGGATTCAGCAGGTAAAAAGTGCGAGTAGAGATTTTCGTGAAGAATTAGAGAAATCTGCAGAAGCGCAAGGCTTAGACGCTAAAGAACTTCAAAAAGAAGTAGATGACCTCAAAAAAGAAATCAGCGAAATTACGGGAACTGTTAAACGCAGACTTTAAGTTTTCCGGATAAGCGTCAATCCATCTCTTACAGGCAATAATACGGTTTCTACACGTGTGTCTTCTACCACTTTTTTGTTAAATTGTTGCAGTGTTTGTGTGGCTTCGTCTGTGGCGTTTGTAACTACTTTTCCAGACCATAATACGTTATCCGCAATAATCAATCCGCCCACTTGTATGCGATCTATTATCAAGTCAAAATATAATGGATATTGCTCTTTGTCTGCATCAATGAAAACCAAATCAAAGCTTCCATTTAAAGTCGGGATAATATCAGCCGCATTTCCCAAATGCTGAAAAATTTGTTTTCCATAGCTAGAAGCATCAAAATAACGTCGTTGTAAATCTGTTAATTCTTCGTCAACGTCAATGGTGTCTATACGTCCATTTTCGTGTAACCCTTCCGCCATACAAAGCGCTGAATAGCCTGTAAATGTTCCAATTTCTAAAATGTGTTTAGGCGTAATTAGTTTGGAAATAAGCGATAACAATCGCCCTTGGTAAGCACCGCTTAACATTCTTGGCTGTAACACTTTTAGGTGGGTTTCACGTGCCAAGTCTTGCAATAAATCAGGTTCTTGTTCTGAGTGTTGTTGTACGTATGCTTCTAAATGTTCTGCTAAAAAATTCATGTTTTTTTTGGTCTTGCGTAAGGAAATCGTTCAATGAGTTCTGTTTTAGCGTAACCATCCAAACCATTGATGGTTACAGTATCCGCATGTTGAAGTTTTAACCAGCCATCTTCTTGTTGAATATTTTCATCGGAAACATATACATGTTCTATTTGACTGACAAGTAATAGTGTGTTGTTTTCTTTGATTTCATATTCGTTTAAAAACTTACATCCCAATCTAATTTTTGCTCCTTTGATGTAAGGGGCATAAAAATCTTCTAAATACGCTTCCTCTAATGCTGTTTGTGAAAACTCTGAAACGTCGGTTGGATATTTTGCCGAAGTATGATGTGCGTCTTCAACGATAGTGCTATGAATATGATTTACAGTAAAAAATCCAGTTTCTTTAATATTTCGGTAGGTATCGCGGGGAACAGTAGTTGGACGTAAAACAAATCCAATAAGGGGTGGATTACTACCCAGGTGTGTGATGCTGCTAAAGACCGCCACATTGGGTAATCCGTTTATGGATTTTGTCCCTAATAAATTTGCAGATTTAAACCCAGTACAACTGTTGATGAGGTTAAGTCGGAAAATTTTATCCATTTGGTCAATTTCCGCACGCGAATAATGTATCATTAGCTTTTTTGCAAATTTACGGAATAAATGAATTCATTACTTTTGTACTCTTGGGTCATTAACTCAGTTGGTTCAGAGTGTCGCCTTGACAGGGCGGAAGTCATTGGTTCGAATCCAATATGACCCACAATAAAAATAAAATGCGCGTTACTCTTTTATTTTATATATTATGTTTGAGCGCTCTTTTTGGTTACACCCAGTCTCAAAAAATCAGTTTATTTTCTAAAAGTATTCCTTGTGAAAGTAATGTAGCAATGTCGCTTACGTATGATTTTGAAAGAAAAATGATCGTTGAAGTTGAATTGCCAGAGATGTGGTTTTTCCCTGCTGAAAATTCAAATAAAAAAAGTGCTGCCGTTTTAATAATACCAGGCGGCGGATATGGCGGGCTCTCATATGAAAGGGAAGGGAATCAAGTAGCCTCATGGTTAAATTCTTTAGGTATTGCTGCTTTTGTGCTTATTCACAGATTGCCTTCTCCAGCGTATGGAGATTGTCAAAATTCAGTGCCCCTTACAGACGCCAAGCGCGCAATGGAACTGATTCGTGAAAATGCTGATCTCTGGAAAATAGATTCCTCGCAGATTGGTGTAATGGGTTTCTCGGCAGGAGGACATTTGGCAGCAACATTGTCAACTAAATATTTATATAAATATGATGATTCATTAAGTACTACCGAAAATTATAATGCTAGGCCTGATTTTACAATTCTTATTTATCCTGTCATCACTATGTCGTTACCAGAAACGCATTACGGCTCAAGAAAAAATTTGTTAGGTTTAAACCCATCAAACGACGATGTTATGCTGTTTTCTAATGAAAATCATGTTACCCCTAACACGCCGCCAACCTTACTTATACATGCTAGTGATGATAAAGCTGTAGTGGTAGAAAATAGTATTAAATATTTTTCTGCATTACAATTAAATGCGGTTCCGTCAGCGATGCATATTTGGGAAAAAGGAGGACATGGTTTTGGTATGCGTGGCGGGGAAGGAGCTATAAAATCTTGGCCTGTTGTTGCTGAAGATTGGCTCATTCAGCGCGAAATTATTCGGTAGTAGTATATTTAAAGATAGGGCAACAGGCTTTCCAGTCTTACACTTCTAGAACCTTTTACCAAAATTTTATCCGCTTCAATAGGGTTGTTTTTCAGGTGTGCTTCAAGTGATTTGGTTGTTTCAAACCAGTTTGAGTCCACAAAAGGTTTGTATGGACTACCTACCCAGTAGCAACATTCAATTTTCATGGTTTTTACAAGCTTTACAAGTGCTTCATGTTCATTTGTTTCGTGCGATCCTAACTCCGCCATAGTTCCTAAAATCACCGCTTTTTTTCCTGCCCTTTTGCTGAAAGAATTCACAGCGGCATGCATACTTGTTGGGTTTGCGTTATAAGCGTCAAGCACAATGGTTTTATTATTTTGTTGGACCATTTGTGACCGATGATTTACGGGTGTATAATCCGAAATGGCAGCTGCACTTTTTTCTATGGGAACGCCAAAGGTGCTTCCTACACAAACTGCTGCAGCAATGTTGGTTTTATTGTAAATTCCCGCTAGTTGTGTATTAATTTTAATATTATTGAATGATAATTCGAGTGTTGGGTGGTCTTTATGTATTATAAAATCAGATGGAGTATAAGCGATACTTAAATTCTCACCGAGAGCGTTTAGTAACTTTCCGTCTTGTTGATTGATAAAAACAACCCCATCGTTTTTTTCTAAAAACCTGTAAAGTTCCGTTTTTCCTTGAAGCACCCCATTTTCAGAGCCAAACCCCTCGAGGTGCGCTTTACCCACATTTGTAATAAGTCCATGCGTGGGTTGAGCAATAGAGCATAAAAAATCGATTTCATTTAAATGATTTGCACCCATTTCTATAAGCGCATGACTGTGTTTGTTGTTTAGGCGCAATAGCGTAAGTGGAACGCCAATGTGATTGTTTAAATTTCCCTCTGTTGACAGTACATTGAATGAGGAATTGAGTACTGCAGCGATCAGTTCTTTTGTGGTGGTTTTTCCATTACTTCCAGTAAGGGCAATAACAGGAATATCAAATTGTTTTCTGTGATGATTGGCGAGCGATTGAAGCGTTTGTAATACATCATCTACCAAAAGACATTTTGGATGTGCTGTTGCTATTTCATGTTGGTCAACAATAGCGGCAACGGCTCCTTTTTTGATGGCGCTGAGTGCATATGTATTTCCATCAAAAGAAGCTCCTTTTAATGCAAAAAATAATTTATTAGATACGGATTTACGGGTGTCTGTTTCAACGCCCGATGACGCCAAGAAAAATGAATAAACTTCTTTAAGCGAAGTCATGGGCTAGTCGCGCGGACGTTTCTTTACGTTGCTTTCACCAAGATAAGACATAGCACATCTAAATCCAATAAAATCAGCTGCCATAAACTCAGGTAAATAGCGTCTTTGCGAAGGGTCTAACCAGTAAGAACGGTCTTTCCAAGACCCTCCTTTTACAACACGTGTGTGATCTGAAATTAGTGATTTCACATCTTCATTGTTTGTAACAGTACTGCCTTTATCATCTACAGCGAATTTGTACATGTTTTTCTCAGAAGGGTTAGATTGATCATCACCATCCATGAAATCACTGTTATATGCTCTATTAAAGTTTGGTCTTAATTGCGCATCAGAGGTTTCAATTTCTGTAAACTTAACCTCACCAGGAAGTGCTTTTACATAAAGCTTATTGTTTGGCATGGTATCAATTTCAACATCTTTTACAACAACTGTTTTGCCCTCAGGGCCTATAGCAGGCTTGGCGTAAAGATTTCCTCTGTAATAGCTCATATCAGAAATATCATTACTTATAATAGGTCGATACACATCAGCCACCCATTCGGCAACATTTCCTGCCATTCCATAAAGTCCGTAGTCGTTTGGAGGGAACGATCTAACAGGTGCTGTAATATCTGCATTGTCTGACGACCAACCTGATACGCCACTGTAATCTCCTTTACCTTGTTTGAAGTTTGCCAATTGGTCCCCTTCATTTTTACGTTTGGCAGAACGCGTAGATGCACCTGACCAAGGATATTTTTTCTTGCCGCGATAGCTGTTATACTCGCGAAGTTCTGATAAACCTAAAGCAGCATATTCCCATTCAGCTTCAGTGGGGAGGCGGTATTCGGGTAATAACAAACCATCTTTGCGTTTCACAAAATTTAATGCTGAGGAATCAGCATCTCTGCTTCTAGGTTTCGCATTTTGTCCAGCTTTGTCTCCATAAGAACCTCCATAGACTTGGTTTGGTGCTTTTAAATAAGTTTGGGTGTTAAACACGCCTTCAGGAGCAATACTGTCAATTTGAAGACTAATCCCTTTTTCAATATATCCCTCACGTTCCAAAAGGCGTTCATTTACTCTTTCGGTTCGCCACTTGGCGTAGTTTGTAGCTTGCTGCCATGTAACACCAACAACAGGGTAATCTCTAAATGCAGGGTGACGTAAATAGTTATTCACCATATCTTCATTAAAGCCCAGTGGGCTCCTCCAAACCATGGTATCTGGAATAGCAGCCGAGTAAACGTTGCGATAGTTTCCTCCAGCTTTTTTATAAACACGTTCTAACCAATCTAAATATTCAATATACATGAGGTTGGTAACTTCTGTTTCGTCGATAAAAAATGATCGTACTTGTACACGGACAGGCGCGTTATTCCAATCGCGCATAACGTCGTCTTGCACCCTTCCTTTAACAAAAGTTCCTCCGGGAACAAATACCAATCCTGGACCAGCTTCTTGTCCCCTGTAATTCGTTTTGTATTGAAAGCCTCCTCGGCTAGAGTTTATTTCAAGACCCGTACCTTGCGATACATTTGATCCTCGATTACCTGAGCTACAGCTTGAAAGTAATGCAATAAAAATGAGGGAAATGAATAGTTTTGCGTGTGTGTTCATTTGTAAGTTTCAAATCATAACAATGGTGCAATATACGAATAAATCATCCGTTTTATAATTACTAAACGCTGTCAAAACAAAAATAGTATATCTAAATATCAAATACAATTAATTTACACCTATCGTTATCTTTACATATGACAATAAAAAATGCAGGATTTTTTGTTTCGATTTTTAGCTCTTTGTGGATGCTGGTTTCTGCACAACCCTATCCATTACATCCATTTTTGGATAGTACCATTACATCTTGGTATCGTTTTTCAGTCCAAGAAACAGGCGTGCAGAAAATCTCTAAAAACTTTTTAAAACAATTGGGAATACCCATTGACAATATTGATCCCAAAACCCTCCGTGTTTTTGGCAGAGGAGGACAAATGCTTCCGTTAAAAAATGCTGCTGAAGTAGAAACGCTCTATGAGAACGCCCTTTTGGTAGTTGGTGAAGAAGACGGTTCATTCGATAATGAAGATTATATTTTATTCATGGGGTATGCAGGCGATACTTGGAATGCAGAAAGTCAAACATTTAAAAACCTATATCACAACACGGCAACCTATTACATAAGCTATGGTACTTCGGATGGAAAACGCGTTGTGGTTGAAAATGGGAAAGAGGTTGTTTCACCTGCTGCAGCTCATGCTGGGATTTACCAATCGGTTATAGAAGAAGATAACTATAATATTGGCTCATTAGGCAGGCGTTGGTTTGGGGAGCGTTTTACAGATGGACAAAAAGAAACATATACGCTGCAAACACCAAATGTAATGGATGGAACTACAATCGATGTAGTTTCACGAGTTGCTGCTGCCGCAAACATCAATACTTCTTTTAATTTTAGCATGGGCGATGAATCAAAAACTAGCACGCTTCGATCTAAAGGCAGTACGATTATCGCAACAGAACCCTCAACGCGTTTTAACTCTTTGTCGGGAGCAATGCAGCTTCAGTCTAGTGCTACTGATAAGGTGACTACTGAACTCGAGTATGTTGCAAACGGCGATTTTAGTTCTAATGGATTTTTGGATTTTATTTTGGCGCAGTACAACAGAAAACTTTCAGGATCAGGGACAAGCTTTTTATTTACACTTGACGCAACAGCAAGTGTTCAAGAGGTAGCTATTTCTGAAGCAACACCAGAAACCTCGCTGTGGGAATTGAATAGCGACAAGGTGCACACCCCCCCTATGGATGCAACAACATTTGGTGTAGATCTTCCGGTAAATGATGAGACGGTCTTTTTCTTGGCTTCGGATTACAAAACTCCAACCTATAGACGAAATTCACGCACGTTTTCACCCCCTTCATTTTTGGCTCAAATCAATAAACTGCCAACGACTACATATTTGCTTATAACTTCGGAAGCATATAGAGCTGAAGCAGAGCGATTGGTTACTCACAGACAAGAAAAACGAGGGCTGCAAGCCCAACTTGTTACCCTTGAAGAAATTTATGAAGCCTTTTCCACAGGCCAACAAGACATTGCAGCAATTCGGAATTTTGTGCGCTATTTATATCATTCGCAAGGCAAACAACTCAAATATTTGTGTTTGTTTGGCGATACAAGCTTTGATTATCAAAAACGTACGCGCAGCAATGACATGATTGTGCCTACCTTTCATGCCCTTTCTAGTTTTTCTTTATCAAATTCATTTATGTCCGATGATTTTTTTACCATGATGGATGCTGGTGAGGGTCTTTTAAGTTCAGTAGATGAAATGGATTTGGCAGTTGGACGCATGGTGTTTTCAAACAAGACGCAAGCTACCGTTGCCGTAGATAAAGTAATGGCTTACGAATCCCCTGAAAACAAAGGAAGCTGGAACAATAGTTTTACCATTTTAGCCGATGATGCAGACTATTTCCCCCCAAAAAACGATTATACTTTACAAATTGAGTTAAATCAAGTTGCGGATAATCTTACCAGAGAAAACCAATTCTTAAACATGACAAAGCTGCTTGCTGATTCATACAAACAAGAAGCTTCTGCAGGTGGAGACAGCTATCCAGAAGTAAAATTAGCACTAGAAAATCGTCTATCACAAGGCACCTTAGCTGTTCAGTATTTTGGTCATGGTGGAGAGGACGGATTAGCAAGTGAATTCTTGATGGATAAAAAAATGGCTCAAAACCTATTTCATCCTGGAAAGTATCCGCTTTTTATTGTCGTTACGTGTGAATTTACACGTTTTGACAATCACGATAGGCAAACCGCTGGTGAGCTACTCTATCAAAACCCTACCGGAGGGGCATTAGGACTTATTTCTACTACACGTCAAATTTATGTAAACGAGGGAATAGCATTTAACAAACTCATCACGAAATATTTATTTCCCTCAAATAGAGATGAAACTACCAGCATTGCAGAAGCATTGCGAAAAGCAAAAAGTGAATTTCGAAATACCAATCAAAAGCGTGTCATTTTTTACATTGGAGATCCTGCCCTAAAATTAAATGCCCCGAAGCCTAAAGTTGATATTACACATGTTAATGGTGTTCCAATTGAGTCGGCTACAGATGATCAAAAAACGATGAATGCGTTAAAAAAAATTACACTTAGCGGGATACTTTCTAATCCAAATGGAGAAATACAAAAGGATTTTAATGGAGAAGTAACGCTTCAAGTGTTTGATAAAAATCAAACACGAAACGTATTGAATAATGATGGCAATCCCAGTTACAAGGAAAATCCATTTGATTTCCAGGTCATAGGAAAGCAAATTTTTCAAGGCTTATCTACCGTTAAAAATGGAAAATTTACATTTAATTATGTGGTTCCTAAAGATATAGATTTGGATTTTGGCGAAGCACGACTAACCATGATTGCCTTTAACGAAGACAAAAGCGAATCTTTAGGCGGATACTCTGATAAACTACGTATTGGCGGATTAAATTCATCAGCTCCTGAAGACAACCAAGGACCAAAAATTGACGTGTACCTCAATGATAGAAATTTTGTTGATGGTGATAGAGTCTTTAGCAGCCCAGCACTTATCTTAGATTTAGCAGACGAAAATGGCATAAATACTGCCGGAGGGATTGGACACGACATCACCGCAGTTCTGGATAATAACCAAATGAATCCATTGGTGCTTAATGCATTTTATTCAACAACCTTAGACGATTTTACCAAAGGAACGCTTTCCTATCCTTTGAATAATTTGGCAACAGGTGCCCATACCCTTACCGTAAAAGCATGGGATACTTATAACAATCCAAGTACAAAAACTATTTCGTTTTGGGTCATGGATAATAGTGACCTTAAGATAGAACGTGTTTTCAACTCACCTAATCCTGTTACAAATCAAACAATATTTTTTGTACAACACAACCGACCACGTGAACTTTTAAAAGCGAATTTGTATATATTTACGATGGATGGAAAACGAATATATGACAGCAGTCAAAATGTCTCCTCATCCGGGTATATGTTAGATAGTTTGCGTTGGGATGCATCTTCTTACAGTGGGCAAAAAGTAAATAAAGGTACTTATTTGTACACGATTGAGCTAATTTCTGCGTTATCACAATCAAACGATACCTATTCGGCTAAACTTATTATTAAATAACATGAAACAACTTATTACCCTATTTTTTTTCATCACACTTTTTCAATTCTCCTTTGCACAAAATCGTGTTGTTACTACAGGAGTTCCATTTTTAAATATTGCTCCCGATGCACGTTCAGCTGCCTTAGGTGATCAAGGGGTAGCCACTTCTGCAGATGCCTTTTCCAATCATTGGAACCCGGCAAAGTTTGCGTTTGCACCTAACGAAATAGGAGCTGCAATCAGCTACACACCATATTTGAGCAAACTTGTCAATGATATTTTTCTTGCAAATCTGACTTACTATCGCGCTATTGACGACCGCTCTACTTGGGCTGTTGGATTGCGCTATTTTAGTTTGGGGGAGATAATAACAGGTAATACTCCACAAGAAATTTTGAATAACCCATTAATACTTAGGCCTAACGAATTTGTTTTAGATGCCTCTTATGCGCTTAAACTTAGCGACAAATTCTCTATGGCTATTCAGGGTTCATTCATAACTTCCGATTTAAAACTTGAAACAGATAATAACGAAAGTGTTGCTGCGAGTACAGTTTCCGTAGGTGTATCAGGTTTTTATGAATCTTATGAAGTGCCGTACTCTAACTTTTCAGGGATTTGGCGCGCAGGATTTAATATCTCCAATATAGGACCAAAACTTAAATACGAGGATGAAGGTGAGTCAGACTTTTTACCTACAAATTTGAAACTTGGAGGAGGTTTTGATTTTATTTTTGATTCCTACAACAAACTTAATGTCAGTCTTGAGATAAACAAGCTTTTGGTGCCTTCACCAAGCGAACCTGTTACAGACAGTGATGGAAATATAACGGGTTACAGACAACCAGATGATGTTGGTGTTCTTTCTGGGATTTTTAAATCCTTCGGAGATGCTCCGAATGGTTTTAACGAAGAGTTAAAAGAATTTACTTGGGCGCTTGGTGCGGAGTTTATGTATGATGAATCATTTGCATTACGTGCTGGCTATTTTAACGAAAACGAACTAAAGGGTGCGCGAAAATTCATCACTCTCGGAGCTGGCTTTAAATACAACACTATTGATATTGACCTGTCCTATCTGATATCTGCAACCCGAGTTGTAAACCCTCTTGAAAATACGCTTCGTTTTTCATTAACATTTAACTTTGGCGAAGAACGATACTAAGGTTTCTTGTTTTGTTTTTTTCCATGAATTAGTTGCCCTATCTTTGCGCAACTTATAACAGTCAAATTCTATGGAAAAAGTTACGCGCGAAACCTACCTGAGTTGGTACGAAAACATGATGTTTTGGCGCAAGTTTGAAGACAAACTTGCTTCAGTTTATATCCAACAAAAAGTACGTGGATTTTTGCATCTATACAACGGACAAGAAGCCATTCTTGCCGGTTCTCTTCACGCCATGGATCTCACCAAAGATCGCATGATAACAGCTTATCGTAATCACGTACAGCCTATAGGAATGGGGGTTGATCCCAAAAGAGTAATGGCTGAACTGTTCGGGAAAGCCACAGGAACTTCTAACGGTTTAGGTGGTTCAATGCACATATTCTCAAAAGAACACCGTTTTCACGGAGGCCACGGAATCGTTGGCGGTCAAATTCCATTAGGCGCAGGTATGGCATTTGGCGATAAATACCACGGTAGCGATGCAGTTACCCTTTGTTTTATGGGTGATGGAGCTGTTCGTCAAGGGTCGTTGCATGAAACCTTAAACTTGGCAATGCTCTGGAAACTTCCTGTTGTGTTTATTGTAGAAAACAATGGATATGCCATGGGAACATCGGTAGAGCGTACGGCTAACCACACTGATATTTGGAAACTTGGACTAGGCTATGAAATGCCTTGCGGTCCAATTGATGGTATGAATCCAGTTGCTGTTGCAGAAGGAATAGATGAAGCCATTCAGCGCGCACGCCGCGGCGATGGTCCTACATTTTTAGAAGCAAAAACATATCGTTATCGCGGTCATTCGATGTCGGATGCGCAACATTACCGCACCAAAGACGAAGTAGAAGAATACCGTAAAATAGATCCAATTACGCAGGTCAAAGACATTGTTTTAAAAGAGGGATACGCTTCTGAAGAGGAGCTAGCAGCAATTGATGCAAGTGTAAAAGCACGTGTTAAAGAATGCGAAGAATTTGCAGAATCGTCTCCATTCCCAGAAAAGAGTTTGATGTACGACGCTGTTTACGAACAAAAAGACTACCCATTTATTTCTCACAAATTATAATATGGCAACAATTATTAACATGCCGCGCCTAAGCGACACGATGGAAGAAGGAACTGTGGCAACATGGCTCAAAAATGTTGGAGATACGGTAACTGAAGGTGATATTTTAGCTGAAATTGAAACCGACAAAGCCACCATGGAGTTTGAGTCCTTTTATGACGGAACACTCTTACATATCGGAGTTCAAGCTGGTGAAACTGCTCCCGTAGATGTGTTATTGGCTATTATTGGAGAAGAAGGTGAAGATATTACATCGCTGCTAAATGGCGAAACAACTACTACTGAGGCTCCTGCTGAGGCTGCTGAAGAACCAGCAGAAACAGCTGAAACTGTTCCTGCAGCTATTCCCGAGGGTGTTGAAATTATTAATATGCCACGACTTAGTGATACCATGGAAGAGGGAACAGTTGCCTCTTGGCTAAAGCAAGTTGGCGACCCAGTAGAGGAAGGTGATATCTTGGCAGAGATTGAAACTGATAAGGCTACGATGGAATTTGAGTCGTTCTTTTCTGGGGTACTACTTCATATAGGAACAGCGGTAGGCGAAACAGCACCTGTGGATACACTTCTTGCTATTATTGGTCCAGCGGGAACAGATGTATCTGCTATTTTGGCTGCAGCTGTTGCTGCACCAAAAGCAGCTATTCCTGATGTAAAAGAAGTACCTGTTGCTACCCCTACACCAAAAGCAGAACCTGTAGCTGCACCAGTTGCAGCTGAAACGGTCACAACGCCTAATACAGGTCGTGTTATGGCATCACCTTTAGCAAAAAAAATTGCCAAAGAAAAAGGAATTGATTTACAGCTTGTCACTGGAACAGGCGAGTCAGGACGTATTGTAAAACGCGATGTAGAACAATATACGCCTTCAGTAACCTCAAGTGCACAACCCACTGTTTTTGTGCCTGGCGGTCAAGAAAAACAAGAAGAAATTCCAAACTCTCAAATGCGTAAAACCATTGCAAAGCGTTTGGGAGCTTCCAAGTTTAGTGCACCGCACTATTATCTCTCTATTGAGTTGGATATGGACGCTGCTATAGCATTTAGAAAACAATATAATTCAATTCCAGACACCAAGATTTCTTTTAACGATATCGTCGTAAAAGCTGTCGCGTTGTCGCTTAAAGAACACCCACAAGTAAATTCGCAGTGGTTTGATGACAAAATGGTCTTAAACCATCATGTGCATGTCGGTGTAGCTGTAGCGGTAGAAGACGGATTGTTAGTCCCAGTATTGCGATTTGCCAACGAAATGAACTTGCCACAAATTGGCACACAAGTAAGAGATTTCGCCGGTCGTGCAAGAAGTAAAAAACTAACGCCGCAAGAAATGGACGGTAGTACATTTACAGTTTCTAACTTAGGGATGTTTGGTATTACCGAATTTACTTCAATCATCAATCAACCTAATTCTGCCATACTTTCTGTAGGTGCAATTGTACAAAAACCAGTGGTAAAAGAAGGTGAAATAGTAGTTGGAAACACGATGAAACTCACCCTTGCATGCGATCACAGAACTGTAGATGGTGCAACAGGAGCACAGTTTTTACAAACACTTAAGGATTATATTGAAAATCCAATCCGATTAGTAGTATAACTATTTTGGGAGCATCAAAAAACATTGTGATTTCAGGAGCAAGCAGAGGAATAGGCTTGGCTATGGCGCAATGGTTTTCAGATAATCAACACCATGTTTGGGTATTGTCGCGTAACATAGCACCTATTGAAGCCCTTAACGCTTCTAATATTCAAGCATTTTCATTAGATATCTCTGATGAAAAAGCCTTACAGGAATGGTCAACTTCCTTCGCTCCAAAATCTGTTGATGTACTCATCAATAATGCAGGAAAACTCATCAACAAACCTTTTTCAGAAACCACGCTATCCGATTTTGAATTGGTTTACAAAGTCAATGTTTTTGGATTGGCGAGTCTTACGCGAACCTTACTTTCGAAAATGAACTCCGATAGTCATATTGTAAATATTAGCAGTATGGGGGGGATAAATGGAACATCAAAATTTCCAGGTTTAGCAGCATATAGCAGCAGCAAAGGCGCAGTTTCCATACTTACCGAATTGCTCGCTGAGGAATTTAAAGACTCAGGTCCATCTGTTAATGCTTTGGCACTTGGTGCTGTTCAAACTGAAATGCTTTCTGAAGCTTTCCCAGGTTTAGATGTTTCCATGGATGCTAAAACCATGGCAGCTTATATAGCACAATTTGCCTTAACGGGACACCAATTCTATAATGGTAAAGTGCTTCCTGTTTCGAATACCACCCCTTAATGAATCTCGATTTTTATTCTTTTTTGCCAGTAGCAGCACAGGAAAAATGTGCTTCGCTGATTGGAGATAATAATGTTCAGATAAAAGTGGTACGACAACGCAAAACCAAACATGGCGATTTTCGTGTGCAACGCGGCAAGCCTGTTACCATTACCCTTAACGCTATGGAAAACCCATATCGTTTTTTGCTTACTTTTTTGCATGAGTGGGCACATTACGTCGTGTTTTCCAATTATAGAAAAAGACAAAAACCTCATGGTAAAACTTGGCAAAACACCTTTCAGAAGTTGGTTGCTCCTTTTTTAACTGCTGATTTTTTCCCTGAACCAATGTTAAAACCTTTGCAAAAACATATGCAAAAACCAAAGGCAACTTTTTCTGCAGATGCATCTTTAATGCTTGCGTTACGTCAATTTGACCCGCCCAATATTAAAAAATGTATTTTTGAATTGGAACAAGGCACGCTATTTCGTGTTTCCGACGGTCGTATTTTTTATAAAGGAACAAAACGCCGAACCCGATTTGTATGCACTTGTACCCAAACCAAAAGGAAATATCTATTTCCGCCATTTGTGGAAGTTAATGAAGTGTAATGGAGTCAAAATTTGATTTTTCTGAATCAAGCGAACAGTCGAAACAAACCGTTTCGGAAAAGCATACATGGGTAACACGTTTGCGTCACATCCGTCAATTATTACACATTGCTCGTGATACAGACTACGCAGCTACTTTAGAAGCTGTTAGGGCAGATATTCCGTTTCGAGGTGCGACTGCTTGGGTGTTAATTTGTTCCATTTTTATTGCATCAATTGGATTAAACACCAACGCCACAGCTGTGGTCATTGGAGCTATGCTTATCGCACCGCTAATGGGTCCTGTTCTTGGCATAGGTATTTCTTTGGCGATTAACGATCTCAGCATGCTAAGGCAAGCACTACAGAATTTTGTGGTTATGGTAGGTTTGAGTGTTGCAACTGCTACCTTTTATTTTTTAATTTTCCCCTTGCAACAAGAGTCGTCTGAACTATTAGCACGAACACAACCTGATATTCGAGACGTATTTATTGCCTTTTGTGGAGGTGCTGCACTTGCTATTGCTAGAACAAAAAAAGGAACGATTGCCTCTGTTATTTTTGGAGTTGCCATCGCTACTGCGCTTATGCCTCCGTTGTGTACCATTGGCTATGGCGTTGCAGTAGCAAATCCCAGCTATGCTTTGGGTGCGCTGTATTTATTTTTTATTAACGCCACATTCATTGCATTTGCTTCTTTTTTGGTAGTAAAATTGTTGCGTTTTCCCATGATTCAATATGCCGATTCAAAACAACGCAGACGTACTGCAAGAGTTGTAAGTTTTATTGCACTTTTGGTTATGATTCCAGCTGGGATAACTTTTACACATGCACTAAAAGAAAATGCTTTCCGAAAAGAAGTTCATGTTTTTTTGGAAAATCACATTACTACACTGCCTTTTGGGAATTACTTGAGCAAGTCCGCTGAAATATACTATATCCGAGGTGAGCGTCAAGAGATTGTTTTGAACCCGCTAGGCTTAGTTGATATTGATGCAGAAACGAAATTGAGACTACGAGAAGAAATAAAAACCTATGACGATTTGGAAAAAGCTACCTTGACAATAGTGCCAAGCGTACAGAAGTAGTTTATTGATATACCTCTTTTACTTTTTTCATCAAATTTGAAGAATAAACAAAGTCGTTAATGGCTTCATTGTCTGTCTTAAAAATGAGTTCTTTACTGCCTTCCCAAGCTTTTATTCCGTCTTTCAAAAACAATATACTATCGCCAATTTCCATCACAGAATTCATGTCGTGTGAATTTATCACTGTTGTGATGTTGTTTTCTTGTGTAATTTCACGGATTAGATTATCAATTACAATAGCTGTTTTGGGATCTAGTCCAGAGTTCGGCTCATCGCAAAATAGGTATTTGGGTTTCATAACAACGGCACGTGCAATAGCAACTCGTTTTTGCATACCGCCCGACAACTCGGCTGGTAGTTTATGATGGGCGTCCACTAAATTCACACGCTCAATAACTTCTTCTGCTGCTTTTCGCATAACGGCTTCACTTTGTTTGGTCAACATTTGCATGGGAAACATGACGTTTTCCAAAACGGTCATGGAGTCAAAAAGAGCACTTCCTTGAAACACCATTCCCATTTCACGTCGCAGCGTTCTTCGCCCACTGTCGCTCATTTCACCATATGCTCGTTGGCTAAAAAGCATCGAGCCGCCATCGGTTTGGTGCAATCCCAGCAAACACTTGAGTAAAACTGTTTTTCCAGAACCGCTTTGTCCAATAATCAAATTGGTTTTTCCAGGCTCAAAAGTCATGCTTATGCCTTTTAATACCTCTATTCCATTAAAAGATTTTGTTATGTCGCGTAGTTCAATCATTAGGCAAGTAGGAGTTGTGTTACGATGTAATTCAGTACAATAATTACAATTGAAGTCCACACAAAAGCCACCGTTGCTGCCTTGCCAACTTCCAAGGCACCGCCCTTCATAAAATATCCATGATACGATGGAATTGTAGCCAGAACCATAGCAAAAATGAGTGTTTTAATAAATGCATAGACCACATGAAAAGGTTTAAAATCCATCTGAATCCCCTCGATAAAATCTGCACTACTTGAAAATCCGCCATAAAGCGTAGCAGCATAACCACCTAAGATGCCCAAAAACATAGAAATGTTTATCACAAAAGGTAGTAATAACATGGCAACGATTTTTGGGAAAACCAAATAATTTACAGAGTTAATTCCCATCACCTCAAGGGCATCAATCTGTTCCGTCACGCGCATGGTTCCAATACTTGAGGTGATATACGAGCCTACTTTTCCAGCCAAAATTATACACATAAATGTTGGTGCGAACTCAAGAATAACGGACTGTCTTGTTGCAAAGCCAACTAAATTTTTTGGGATAAGTGGACTTTCAATATTAAGTGCTGTTTGAATGGAAACCACACCACCCACAAAGAAAGACAGAAAGCCTACTATACCTAAAGATCCAATAATGAGGTCTTGAATGTCTTGAAATACGAGTTTTCGCATCACTTTTGCTTTGGTAGGTTTGATGAAAACCATTCTAAGCATAATTAAATAAGCACCAACGTGATGTAGAAGTTTCATGCAAACGAATGTAAAAAAATAATGTTACTATAATATAAGAACTAACATAAAAAAATACATTTGTAAAAAATCCAAATTATGAACGCAAAACATATTGCTCTATTAGCTTTACTGTCTATGATGGCATGTAATTCACCAATTCAGCCCTCAAAGCCCAAACTAGTTGTAGGTATTGTAGTAGACCAAATGCGAATTGATTACCTCAAACGATTTGAAAACCACTTTGCGAATGATGGATTTAAACGATTTTACAACCAAGGATTTGTGGCAAAAAACCATCACTTTGACTATGCGCAGACGAAAACGGGTCCTGGTCACGCTAGTATTTCATCTGGAACGCCTCCAGCAATTCATGGAATTATTGCTAATGATTGGTTTGATAAAACTACGGGTGTTAAGCAATATTGTGTCGATGACACCTCTTATAAAAGTGTAGGAACATTAACCGACGAAGGCAAAAAAGCACCAACGCAGTTTTTGGTATCTACGTTTTCGGATGAAAACAGGCTAGCAACACAATCTCATGGGAAGTCCATTGGGATTTCCATTAAAGACAGAAGTGCTATTTTATCCATTGGACATGCGGCAAATGGTGCTTACTGGTTTTCAGGTGAAGAGGACGGCAAATTTGTTAGTAGTACTTTTTATATGAATGCGCTGCCAAAATGGGCAGCAGATTTTAATGCAAACAGAAGTATTGACAATTATTTGACTACCTGGGACACCTATTATCCCATAGATTCTTATGTAGAGTCTGGTTCTGATAATACACCATATGAGCGTATTTTTAAGGGGAGGCAAACACCAACTTTTCCCTATCATTTGGATGAATTAGCTTCAGAAAATGATGGATATGATATTATAAAAGAAACCCCCTTTGGTAATAGTTTGATTACAGATTTTGCTTTGGAAGCGTTACAAGGCGAAGCTCTTGGCACAGATGATGATCCAGATGTTTTGATGATTAGTTACTCTTCTACAGATTATGTTGGGCACGCATTTGGCGTAAATTCAAAAGAGGTTCAGGATACTTATATTCGGTTAGATTTGGATTTGGCACGTTTGTTTTCTGCGCTCGATAAGCAAGTGGGGAAAGGAAATTATACCGCATTTTTAACTTCAGATCACGGTGTCGCGCATGTGCCACTTTATTTGATGGATAACAATATCCCTGCAGGTTACTTTATGAAGAAAGACTTCGTGAAGAAATTAAAAAAGCATGCTGCGGACTATTTTGGTTCAGATAAAATCATTCGAAACGTGTCGAATAATGAAATTCACTTGAACTACTCGGAAATATCAGCTCAACGTTTTGATGTAAATCAAATCAAATCGGTTATCATTTCATTTGCAACATCTTTTGATGGTATTGCGGTAGCATATGATACCGGAGAGCTTATGAAAATGAATGAAAGTAATACCATGATCCAACGGTTGCAACGCGGTTTTCATCCAAAACGCTCAGGTGATATTGTATTTGTTTTAGAACCCGGCTTTATGGACAATGGTAAATATGGCACAAAGGGCACCACACATGGTTCGGCATATATATATGACACACATGTTCCATTTATGTTATTTGGTGAAGGTGTAAGAAAGGGACATACCTATGAGCGCACAAATATCACAGACATTGCCCCTACAATTTGTGCTATTTTGGGTGTTAGTAATCCTACAGGGGCAATTGGAGATCCAGTTAAAGAGGCTTTAAAATAAACACTAAAACTTATAGGAGAACGCATTGATGTTCATTCCTGCTCCTACACTAGCAAAAAGGGCAATATCTCCCTCTTGAACAATATGATTTTTCATTTGGTTGCGCTTTACCAAGTCTAAAAGTGTGGGTACCGTGGCTACAGAACTATTCCCCAACTTTTGAATGCTTATGGGTAATACATTTTCTGGTTGCGGGTGTCTATAGAGTCTGTAAAATCGTTTTACAATGGCTTCGTCCATTTTCTCATTGGCCTGATGCAAAAAGACTTTTGACAATGCGCCAATCTCTTCACCGCTTTCGTCTAAGCAATTTTTTAAAGCTTGTGGCACATGGCTGATGGCAAATTCATAAACTTTCCGCCCATACATTTTTATGTATTTGTCGGAGGGATCAGCATCAGATTCGTATGATTTTGCTGCATAAATATAAAAGGCTTCTCCGTTACTAAAACTTTGAGTGCAGTGACTCAAAATCCCGCCTTCTTTATCCGTTTCTTCGATAATAGTTGCACCTGCACCGTCGGCAAAAATCATGGAATCTCTGTCGCTTGAATCTGTAATTCTTGAGAGCGTATCAGCCCCAATAACCAAGCATTTTTTTGCCATTCCTGCTTTGATAAAGGCTTGTGCTTGAATCACACCTTCAATCCAACCCGGACAACCAAAAATAACATCATAGGCTACACAATTTGGATTTTTAATCTGCAATTGATGCTTTACGCGCGTAGCAAGCGAGGGTAGCATTTCGGTTTGGATACATCCATGCTTAATATCGCCAAAATTATGTGCAACAATGATATAATCTAGTGTTTCTGGGTCTAACGCAGCATCTTCTATGGCCTTTTCTGCAGCTAAAAATGCGAGATCGGAAGCCGCTTGGTCGGGTTTGGCATAACGACGCTCTTCAATGCCCGTAATAGCTTTGAACTTTTCAATAATATCATCATTTTCATTGTTAAATGGACTGCCGTCCGTATCTAAAAATGAATGGTTTAGAAAGGCTTCATTTTTTTTAGTGTGAGAAGGAATACAGCTCCCAACACCAGTAATGTGAATTCCCATTGTTTTTTTTTGGTTGTTTGATAGTCATCTTACAAATAGACTATATGTCAAAGATAAAAATCTATACCAATCATAAAAACTAATTTTAATAAATTAAGGAATGAGTTATTTGTATTTCAGTTGTTATGAATGACTTCTTTTATTGCATATGCTTCTATTGGAGCACAAGTACACACCAAATTACGATCTCCAAAAGCTTCATCGACGCGTTGAACGCTAGCCCAAAATTTATTTTCACGCACAAATTGGAGTGGATACGCCGCTTCCTCTCTTGTGTAGGGGAAATTCCATGTATTTGCGGTGAGTTGGGCCATAGTGTGCGGTGCATTTCGCAGCATATTATGTTCTTGATTTGCATCACTTGCTTCAATCTCATAACGAATAGATATCAGTGCCTCGCAAAAGCGATCCAACTCTTCTTTGTTCTCACTCTCGGTTGGCTCAATCATCATTGTTCCCGCTACTGGAAATGAAACGGTAGGCGCATGAAACCCATAATCAATGAGCCTCTTGGCAATATCCATTACTTCAATGCCTTTTTCTTTAAAAGCACGACAATCAATGATGAATTCATGAGCTGCTCTGTTATTGTCTCCGCTATATAATACGGGGTAGTGCTTCGCAATACGTTCTTTGATGTAGTTTGCGTTCAGAATAGCAATTTCTGTGGATTTTTTGAGTCCGTCTGCCCCTAATAATCGGATATAGGCATATGAGATTAAACACGCTAAAGCAGAACCAAATGGTGCGGCAGAAAGCGCGGTGATACCTTGTTTCCCACTTGTTGGGACAATATCGTGGCTCGGTAAAAAAGGAACTAGATGATCGGCAACACAAATGGGTCCTACGCCTGGGCCACCACCGCCATGTGGAATCGCAAATGTTTTGTGTAGATTTAAATGACAAACATCTGCACCAATAGCTGCAGGGTTTGTAAGTCCTACTTGTGCATTCATGTTTGCGCCGTCCATATAAATCTGACCCCCTTTGCTATGAATATAAGCTGTTATTTCTTTGATAGCTGATTCAAAAACACCATGTGTTGATGGGTATGTAATCATCAAAGCTGCTAAGTTTTCGGCATGTGTATCCGCTTTTTCTTTTAAATCATCAAGATCAATATTACCGCGCTCATCTGTACCCACAACCACTACTTGCATGCCCGCCATAACTGCAGATGCCGGGTTTGTGCCATGTGCCGATGCTGGAATTAAACAAATATTTCTATTCGTGTTGTTGTTTGCCTGATGATATGCTCGAATCACCATAAGTCCTGCAAATTCCCCTTGGGCACCAGAGTTGGGTTGTAATGATGTGCCTCCAAATCCTGTAATTTCAGTAAGATAATCGGCAAGGTCATGCAGCATATGTGTATATCCCTCCACTTGGTTTAGAGGAGCAAATGGGTGAATGTTGTTCCATTGCGGATCGCTTAGCGCAAACATTTCGGTAGCTGCATTGAGTTTCATGGTACAAGAACCCAAAGCAATCATGGAATGGTTTAATGCCAAATCTTTTCGCTCCAACGATTTGATATAACGCATCATACTGGTTTCGGCATGATAGCGGTGGAAAACATCGTGTGATAAAAACGTCGTGCTGCGTTTAAGCGAATCTGGTAAGCAGCTTTCTGTAAAAGTTGTTTTTGTAATATCGCTGTTGGTAGCCTCCGCAAATATTTCGATTAATGTTTTGATCTGCTTAGAATCTATTGCCTCATTTACAGAAAGTGTCAATTCATTTTCATTGATGTAATGCAGGTTTATACCTGCCTTTTCTGCCAATGGGCGTATTTTTTTTGCGGGTGCCTCAATCCAAAGTGTGTCAAAAAACGCCTTGTTTTTTTGTGTGATACCCAAACTACCTAATGCGGTATTTAATTTACATGCATTGTGGTGTATTCTCGATGCAATTTCTCGTAATCCTTTTGGACCATGATACACGGCATACATCCCAGCCATTACAGCCAGTAATACTTGTGCAGTACAGATATTCGATGTGGCTCTGTCTCTTTTGATGTGTTGCTCACGTGTTTGTAATGCCATTCTTAGCGCACGATTCCCCGATTTGTCTTGGGTTACACCAATAATTCTTCCGGGAACACTTCTTTTGTAATCTGTTTTGGTAGCAAAATAGGCAGCGTGCGGACCTCCGTAACCAAGTGGAATACCGAATCGTTGCGTGCTTCCCACAACAACATCTGCGCCCAGTGTTCCAGGGGCTTCCAAAAGCACCAAACTCATAAGGTCAGCAGCTACCGCCGTTTTTATTTCTGCTTCAGTTGCAGCTTCAATAAAAGATTTTAAATCAGGAATGGAACCTTTAGATCCTGGATATTGAACTAAGGCACCAAAATATTCATTGGACGGTACAAAGTTTTCTGGTGCGCCGTAAATTAATGAGATCCCAATAGGATTTGCGCGTGTTTCTAACACAGATTTTGTTTGTGGTAAGGTATTTTCATCTACAAAAAACAAGGAGGCATTGCTCTTTTTTTGCGCTCTTGAGCGTTGTCCAAATAACAGGCTCATTGCCTCGGCTGCTGCCGTAGATTCGTCAAGCAACGATGCGTTTGCCAATTCCATTCCCGTAAGGTCGGTTACCATGGTTTGGAAATTCAGCAAAGCTTCCATTCTTCCTTGCGCAATCTCAGCCTGATAGGGCGTGTAAGCGGTGTACCATCCTGGATTTTCTAAAATATTACGCTGAATTACGCCTGGTAAAATAGACTCGTGATATCCCAATCCAATCAACGAGGAAAAAGCTTTATTACGTTTTCCTAATGCTGAAATATGTTTTGAAAATGCATGCTCACTTATGGCAGCAGGAAGTGAAATAGGTTGCCGTAAACGGATTGCTTCTGGAAGTGTTTGTGCAACTAACTCATCAATAGATGAAGCATTAATTTCAGAAAGCATTATTGCTTCTTCATTTTCGTTTGGGCCAATATGTCTAAAAACAAATCCTTGTGTATCCATAGCATTAACATAAAGTTAAAATCAAAGTTAATTTTTCTTCTAAACATCTTAAAATAGAACCTAATCATTTCACTCTAAAGTTGTTAACCGCAAAAAGGCATGTTATTAACACATTTGGTATTTTTGCCATTCATATCGGGAAATTGCTTCAACGCTACACATCATCTAACATTCATGTTGCCCTTGCACTTTGGGCATTTTGCTATGTCTTTGCTTTTCAACAAGGCGTTCCATTTTCTTTTTCGCTTCAGTGTGCTGTTTTTGGTTTTGGATGGGCAGCGTATCAGTACTTACATATTTGTGTTCCTGTATTATATCGGCAGCAGCCGTTACGTTTTAAAAGGATATTTCCGTTTTTATTGGCGCTATTTATAGGGGTGTACGGATTGATATCACAACCCATTTTCATTTGGGTTGCCTTTGGATTTGTAGGCGTATTGACGTTTTGCTACGCACTTCCTTTTGGTGCAAAAATGGGTCTGCGCTTTGTACCAACACTAAAGATTTTTGTTGTTGCGCTTTGTTGGACGGTATTGGCCATGGTACCCCTGACAGTATTGCCGACAGATCTTTTTGTATTGGTTTCCATAAAAGCTTTGGTGTGGATGATTTGCCTGATACTGCCTTTTGAATTACGCGACATGCAGAAAGATGAAAAAGCCTTAATAACCTTGCCGCAACTTTTAGGCTTAAATGGAGTTAAGCTGTTTGGACTTATATTAGTTGGTTTTACTGCGTTTTTGGCGTTCAAATCCGTTGCAGTAGATGTATTGCTTTGGGTAGAATGGGTTATGCTATCGCTCTTATCGATTGCACTTTACGTCGTAACTCCAAAGCGATCAGCTATGTTTACTTCCTTTTGGGTGGAAGGGATTCCCATTCTGTGGTTAGTGGTGAGTTTATTGTTTTCAAACAGATGATTTTATCCCAAATCATGTAAGTAAATCAGGGCGTTTTTTTTTGGTGATTTCTATTGCTTGATCTTCACGCCAAGCATCTATTTTTGGGGTATTTCCAGATGTAAGTATTTCTGGGACTTTGTGTCCGTTATAGTCTGCGGGTCGGGTGTAAACAGGAGGTGCTAACAGCCCATCTTGGAACGAATCAGTTAAGGCAGAGGTTTCATTACCTAATACGCCAGGGATTAACCTAATAATGCTATCGCAAAGTACAGCAGCAGCCAATTCGCCCCCGGAAAGGACGTAATCGCCAATCGAAATTTCGTGGGTAACAAATAGATCTCGTACCCGCTGATCTACGCCTTTATAGTGCCCACATAATACAATGATATTTTTTAACAGCGAAATTTTATTTGCTGTTCCTTGATTAAGTACTTCGCCATCTGGTGTCATGTAAATGACAGCATCGTAATCACGAGCTGCTTTTAGTGTGCTAATACACTTTTCGATGGGGGCAATCATCAGAACCATCCCTGCACCTCCTCCGTATGGATAATCGTCCACTTGCTTATAGTTGTTGGTAGTGTAGTTTCTTAGGTTGTGGAAATACACCTCTACTAAGCCAGCATCTTGCGCACGTTTCATAATAGAGCCGTCAAAAGGACTTTGTATAATGTCTGGAACAACGCTAATGATATCTATTCGCATGGGGTAAAGATAGTAATAGAAAATTAGGCAATAGTGAAGTGGGTTTTTGAACAATCAAAATATTATGGCTTAGAAGTGTTGATTGGAAATAAGAAAAGAGGTGGTCGAAAATTTCGACCACCTTGAATCATTGAAACACAACACCAAACGACAAAAAGAATAACGGACTATTCAAAAATAAAGCGCATACGTTCTTTATCCTGATTCATAAACTCCAATTCGTATATACTGTCTTCTTCCAGTTTCAGCACATCATCAATAGAGGATATGTCATTTCCATTTACAGAGAGCAATACATCTCCTTCCTGTACACCTCGGCGATATAAACGTCCGTTTTGAACGGCAGATACGTGTACCCCTTCATTGAGGTCTAATTTGTTTGCTTCTTTTTTGGATAGTTCTCTTAAACGCATCCCGTAATAGTTTACAAAAGGTGTACGCTTTAGTTCCACTGAAAGTGTTTGTTCTTCGCCCTTTCGTAAAAAAGTCACATTAACACGATCGCCGGGACGTTTTGATCCCAAGTAGCCTGTAAGGTCTGCAAATTTCCGAATAGGCGCATCATTGATTTTGACGATAATATCCTCTTCTTGTATTCCAGCTTCTTTGGCACCCATGCTTTCTTCCAGCCCAGCAACATAGAACCCTTCGGTTTCTTCAATGCCGAGTTCTTCGGCAATGCGCGCGTTAAGTCCGTTTCCAGTAACACCCAAAAGTGCTTTTTGTACGTTTCCAAACTCAATAATATCCTCGTAAATTTTACGCGCCATGTTGCTTGGAACCGCAAACGAATATCCAATAAATGTACCCATACCGTTACTGGTAATGGCAGTGTTGATGCCAATTAAATCGCCGTCTAAGTTTACTAAGGCTCCTCCACTATTTCCAGAATTTACAGCAGCATCGGTTTGAATAAAGGATTGATTGTTACTGTCATAACTATTCAAATCTCTCGATTTTGCACTGATGATTCCAGCTGTTACAGTAGAGTTTAGGTTGTATGGATTTCCTACTGCCAATACCCATTCGCCAATGCGTGTTAGGTCTGAATCTGCAAAGCGCACATGAGGAAATACCTCTTCACTATTAATGCGCAATACGGCAATATCTGCACTAGAATCTGCGCCTATAAGTTCTGCTTCATATATTTTATTGTTATTTGTGGTCACTTCAATTTCGGTAGCATTTTCAATAACGTGGTAGTTGGTAATGATATACCCGTCAGGTGAAACGATAACTCCCGATCCCATTCCAATTCTTGGATATTCGCGGCTTGGGGTATTGTAAAAATACTCCCAAATGCTATTGGGTTGCCGTGTTTTCCCGACACTAGTGTTGGTGATATGAACCACAGCATCAATCGTTTTTTCTGCCGCCATAGTAAAATCTGTGCTTATGGCGCTAACAGTTGTTGATGGTGTAAAATTGGTATTCACTACTTGTGGAGTAGCTGTATAGGTAATTTGGGTTGCGTCTAGATTTTTTTGAACTCGATTGAACGCCCAAACGGCTACAAAAGAGGTAATAAAAGCAATAGTACTGGTTTTAAGAATCGATTTCATCTATTTAAATTTTAAGTTTGGATGTCGTGATACCCATATTTTTGGGTGTATTTCATTCAAAATTTAAGCCCCCTGCCGGGAGTTTGATAGCAATTATTTTCAATTTCACCACCAAATGTAAAGGAACTTATTGTGAGTTAAAAGTGCTTTAACGCATTTTTAACAATAGGGTGTCATGGTAGAATACCTATATTTGCGCATGATTTTTTCATTTGTAAAATATCAGGGAACAGGTAACGACTTTGTTATTATTGATAATAGAGATAAGAGGTTTCCTATCGAAAATCACGATGCTGTTGCCCAAATATGTCAACGCAATTTTGGTGTTGGTGCTGATGGATTCATTGCTGTTGAGCAGGACGAAAGCTCCGATTTTTATATGCGTTACTTTAACGCTGATGGCCATGAGGGTAGCCTTTGTGGTAACGGCTCTCGTTGCGCCATTCATTACGCTAAAACTCTAGGGCTTACTAAAAATAATGTTGTGTTTCGTGCCGCCGACGGTTTGCATAAGGCTCAATTTGTTGGAGATGAAGTGGCTTTAGAGCTTCACGCAGTGTCACACTGGGAATTCCGTGAATCAGATATTTTTCTAGATACAGGTTCTCCGCATCATGTGGTTTTTGTTTCGGATATTGATAAGGTTGACGTGGAAATTTTGGGATCAAAAATTGCACACTCTGCTCCCTACTTTTCAGACGGAACAAACGTAAACTTTGTACAATATGTTGATGCTAACTCCTTAATTGTAAGGACTTTTGAACGTGGGGTAGAAGCGGAAACACTTTCTTGCGGTACTGGAGTGACAGCATCTGCCTTGGCAGCACACATAAGTACCCAAACGACTTCAAAAAAAATTCAAATACATACACGTGGAGGAAATCTCAGCGTTTCTTTTTCTGTTACCGAAAACGGCTATGAATCTATTGTTTTACAAGGACCTGCAACCCCAGTTTTTACAGGAGAGTGGGAATTAAATCAAGTATGAAAAAAAGATTATTAGTAGCTATCGCTTTAGTTGGCTTTGTTTTAGGTGGCGTATTTGTAGGTCATTTTTACAGGGTGTTTTTTGCAAAAAATACGGCATTTGATTCACCTACCAAAGAAGTACTTATCCCCTCTGTAAATATTAATGCAGCTGCTTATGATACGTTATCTAAAGTCGTAAAACGTATCGATTTATTTCAGCAAGCGGCTATACGCAAAGGATATAGTCCAATCCCAGGTCGTTTTATATTAGAAAACGGGATGAATAATAACGATATGATAAATCGTTTACGTTCTGAAAATAAACCCATTAAACTGACTTTTAATAACCAACAAACTTTGATGCATTTGGCTGGTTTTGTAGCTCAAAAAATAGAGGCAGATAGTATTTCGATTGTTAATGCCTTTTTAGATGCGTCTTTTTTAGAAGAGCAGGAACTTACTAAAGAAAATGTATTTTCTATCTGTATTCCAAATACTTACGAGTTTTTTTGGAATACAAATGCTACACAGTTTCGTGATAGAATGCTTTTAGAATACAACCGCTTTTGGACACCCAAACGTGAGACTGCTCGTAAAAAGATGCGTCTTGACCGCGTTGAGGTAATTGCTTTAGCAGCCATTGTTCAATTAGAATCGTATCGAGTTATTGAACGCCCAACAGTAGCAGGGGTTTATCTTAATCGAATTCGAAAGCGGATGCGTCTGCAAGCCGATCCTACTGTAATTTATGCCTTGAAACGAAAGACCAATGATTTTAATTTGGATATTCGTAGGGTTTTGTACAAAGATCTTAAAATAAAATCTCCCTATAATACCTACCGCAATAGAGGGATTCCACCTGGTCCGATTACCATGCCTGACGTTAGCGCAATAGATGCCGTCCTGTTTCCTGAAAATCACAACTACTTGTACTTTGTTGCTGATCCTGATCGGACAGGCTTTCATTTATTTGCTAACACATTGAGTCAGCACAACAAGAATAAAAAGAAATACACTACTTGGTTGCGTCAGCGCAATATTTACCGTTAAGAAGCGAAAAAGGAAAATACGGCAGGGCGTCGAAGAAAGTCTTCTTTTGAGTTTTTCCAATCTGCTGCTGCTTTTGTTTTTATATATTCTGTAGGGAGTGTAATATCACAAGCTATGCTCAGCTTAGTTTCTGGACGTAAACTTTTATATAAATCTTCCAACAATGCATTATTTCGATAAGGTGTCTCGATGAATACTTGCGTTTGCTGTAATTCTTTGGATTTATTTTCGAACTCTTTGATTGCTTTTTTGCGCTCAGCTTTGTCAATTGGTAAATACCCATTAAATGCAAATGACTGTCCATTTAGCCCAGAAGCCATTACGGCTAGTAATATGGATGATGGGCCTACAAGTGGGGTTACGCGTATGTTGTTTTGATGTGCAAGAGCTACTAAATCTGCACCTGGATCTGCAACTCCTGGGCAACCCGCATCAGTAATAAGTCCAATATCGTTGCCTTCCTGCAGCGGGTTAAGTATTTGATGAAGCTCTTCGGAAGTGGTGAATTTATTGAGCAAAAATACACTTATGGTGTTTTGTGGTACTTTGGGACTGATTCGTTTTACAAATGCACGTCCTGCTTTTTCTTTTTCAAATACAAAATAACGGAGTTGTTCTATCGTTTTTTTTACTGACATGGGAACAACCTCTAGTGGGGCTGTATCACCCAACACATTGGGAATCAAAAACAATCTGCCTTTTGAAGGAGTATCCATAGTTTAATGTATGCTTAGCCATGCCTCACAGCACGAATATACCAATTCATAAACGGTATCAAACCCTTTTTTATTTCCGTAATAGGGGTCAGGAACATTAGAAGCAGTAAGACCACTTGCCGAGGTAAGCAATTCAATTTTATGTCGATCCTCTTGTGTGTTACACAGTGCTAGTGCATCTGTAAGGTTTTGCTGATCCATAACTAAAATATGATTAAATTTTGCGATGTCATCCTGAGTGAGTTGTCGTGCTTTTTGGTTACTAATGTCTATACCATTTTTGGCAGCCACTGCTATACTTCTAGGGTCAGGAGCAGCACCTGTATGGTAGTTTGCAGTACCTGCAGAGTCAACAACAAAATCAGTAGGGTTACTAAGATGTCGAAAAATGCCCTCAGCCAATGGTGAACGACAAATATTGCCTAGACACACCATAAGCACTTTGGTTGCCATGGTTTAGTGCGTGAGTTTTTTTCCTAAGTCTTCCACATATTTACGGAATTGTTTATCCGTAAATGCTAGATTATCAACAGTTTTACAAGCATGTAGTACTGTTGCATGGTCTCGATGTCCAATTTTAGCACCAATACTTGCAAGAGATGCCTTTGTCATCTTTTTAGAAAAATACATGGCAAGTTGCCGGGCTTGAACAATATGACGTTTTCGTGTTTTTGATTGCAATGTGGTAACGTCCATTTGAAAATATTCAGATACCACTTTTTGAATGTGATCAATAGAAACTTCTCTTTTGGTGTTTTTGACGAATTTCTCAACGACTTGTTTCGCAAGGTCTAAAGTGACTTCTTTGCGGTTGAAAGACGATTGCGCAATTAAAGATATAATGGCACCTTCAAGTTCACGAATATTTGTTTTAACGGATTTGGCCACATAGTCAATAATCTCTTCTGGTAATTCAACTCCATCACGATACAGTTTGTTTTTAAGAATAGAAATACGAGTTTCGAAATCGGGTCGCATCAATTCTGCAGAGAGCCCCCATTTAAAACGAGACAATAAACGTTGCTCAATATCTTGCATATCGACTGGCGCTTTGTCTGATGTAAGGATAACTTGCTTTCCGTTTTGATGCAAATGATTGAAAATATGGAAGAATACATCTTGTGTGCCAGACTTTCCAGAGAAAAATTGCACATCATCAATAATGAGTACATCCATCACTTGATAAAAGTGAATAAAGTCGTTACGGGTATTTTTCTTTACCGCTTCTATATACTGTTGTGTAAATTTCTCAGCTGAAATATATAGGACAGTTTTGTCTGGGTATTTACTTTTTATATCCACCCCAATGGCATGTGCTAAGTGGGTTTTACCTAAGCCTACACCGCCAAAAATTAAAAGCGGATTAAATGATGTTCCGCCTGGTTTATTGGAAACAGCAATTCCTGCAGAACGTGCCAGTCTGTTGGCATCGCCTTCTAGGAAATTTTCAAAATTATAGTTTGGATTTAGCTGCGATTCTACTTTTAAATTTCGAATTCCAGGTATTACAAAAGGATTTGTCAGTTCAGCTGTTTGCGTGCGCAATGGAGCATCTACATGCTGTACTTTTATAAGTCCTTTGTTTTGACTGGGAATTTGTTCTGTGAAGGGTTTTTTGTTTCCAAAAGTATTCTGCATTCGGATAACGTAAACAAGTCTGGCGTTTGGACCCAGTTCTTTAGTAAGTGCAACTTTTAAAATTTGAATATAATGTTCTTCTAGCCACTCATAGAAAAATTTGCTTGGCACCTCAACGCTAAGGGCTTCGCCGTTTAGTTTTAGTGGTTTTATGGGTTCAAACCAAGTTCTAAATGCCTGATTTTGAATGTTATCCTGTACAAATTTCAAACAACTATCCCAGATGCTTTGAGCGGTTTGTTGCATTTTAATTATTGATTGTTATGTGTTTT
>Ga0209654_1000536_pt1 | contig 36198 bp, 54 predicted proteins | sample SaaInl1SG_22_DNA_FD_184646 | JGI IMG/M metagenome (GOLD analysis project Ga0209654, IMG submission 184646) | Marine microbial communities from expanding oxygen minimum zones in the Saanich Inlet - ESP_161SG_22_DNA (SPAdes) (version 2) | ecosystem: Environmental > Aquatic > Marine > Intertidal... | reverse complement strand
GAACGTCTGGACTATCATCAGCCGCTAATCGCCAATAATACCTCTGACACAACGCAAGCTCCTCACCGTAACTGCGGTGTTCAAATGGTGTGGCAACAGAGCCGACTTCTAGTTGGACTCCGGTGATTTGCCAAGTTGCTCCAGAAGTTCCAATCAACTGAGTGCCACCAGTAACTGCTAGGTCATTTCCTGACAACCATGATCCTGTTGATGCGGCTTGGTATGTTGATCCACATCCTAAGTCTAAAGACAAAGAAAGACCTAATCTATTATCATCGGCAAAACTGATAGCAGATGTGTCCGCTTGGGATATTGTTATTGTTTTGCGCTCCCAAGTGTTTGCAGAGTTAATGGTATACGAAAAACCATAAGTGTGCGTTACTGTTGCTCCGTTCCTAAATGTCCCCGTGAATGTACCTGTCAAAGACGATTTAACATAGAACGATAATGTAAAATCCCTAGTCGATGCTGTACCAAAGCCAATACTTGAAACATCTTGGCCTTCAAAAGAATAGTTATAAAGATAAATGTCTGATGCTGATGGCGTTGTTGCCGCAGAAGATGTAACTGACAAGGAGTTTTTAAATCCTGAAGGCGCATCTGTACTTTGTTGTGCTGTTAAATCACCAGAAGCCTGAGCATAAACTCTGTGTCGATCTACTGGGTATTCATATGATGCATTTGGGTCAACAGCACTCGTCCCACGCTGTGCAACCTGCATCGCACCGTTCAGAATGAGATTCTTGCCTTGTGATGGCGGAGCGTTATCTAACGCATCTGCTACTACGTCACCAGTCGCATCTAATAAGTTGGCTAAGTCTCTTGCACGAGTCATCTCTTACTCCGGCTTTGTAGGCCAAGTTACGTCATCTAAAGAAGTTGCGCTGTCTGTGATATCACGCAGTGCCTGACGGTATGCAGTTTGCTCAGCAGTCATGGTCAGATCAGAAGATGCCCACCAGTCTGTCTCAGCAATACGGCGGTTACGCTCTTCACGCAATGCCTTCATAGGCTCTGCCGCTGTGAGTTCAGTGACCTTGGCTGAAACTTCAGTCCACGTTACGCCCCAGTCTGCTGAGTTAGCTGACTCAATGGCTGAACCATTAGCGTCTGCTCCAGTGACCTTGCGGAACATTTCGTTGAACTCTGCCTCTGTTGTAGGCTCTCCACGGAGAACCCATTCTGTGATGCCTAGTTCAGACAGTGCCTGTGATACACTAGCCATAATATTCTCCTAAAGTTTGTTGCTTTTACTCAAGTTTTCACTTGCAGGGATGATCTGCAAATTCCACCAAACATGAAGCCCATTGGCCTCAATTCCTTGTAGAGGTACGATGTGATCAACGTGGTGTTGTACACCTGTATTTTCACTCCGTATTCTCGCCATTTCGTACACCTCATTGAAGATAAAGTTATCGTCTTCTGTGAGCCACGCAGGTGTTGCGTTTAGTTTATTGGCTCTGCGCTTTGCTTCGTTCTTTGCAACCGCCGCTAGGTTGTCTTGCTTGTATTGCCTATTGTACTTAGATGTACGATCTTTGATACTAGCCTTGTATTGCGCTACACGCTCTTTGTTGTCTTTGCGGTACTGCTTTGCGTACTCTGCACAACACTGCTTGCAGTACGGCTTCAAGTGACCCGATCTATAAAGCTCTACGCTAAACGCATCTGTAGATTTCTCTATGTTGCATTTTGCACAGACCTTCATGTGTTTCTCCTTTAGCCTGCGATTTCCATTAGGGTGATTGACGACAGAGTGTCTCTGTTGTCTAAGTCGTTAGGACATAAATACAAAGAGTTACCGTCATTTTTCTTATGGTATACGGTGTAAGTTAAAGATGATGTCGATGATGGAGAGTCCAAGTACACCATAGTATTTGTGGTAAACACGATTGTTCCGCTTCCGCCATAATCATATCCACGAATTCCATTAAAAGCTAAATAAGTAGAACCGGCGTCCCTTGAAAGCGCAAAAGTAGCGTTTGCATCTGCCGCACTACTGTTAACAGGACCGCCATGATACGAAACTACTGCTAATATTTTTGATGAAGTAGCAGAGGGAGTTATCGTCGCAGACAAGGGAGATGCTATAAAAGATGTAGCAGACACAACAACCTGTGTTGTTTGAGTATCCTGAACAACCTGCAACACACTACCTGTCGTATTGATCCCCAAGTCAGCCGCTGTTGGCGTACCACCTGCCGCAGTCTGGATGGTATCTACTTTGATAATACTGCTCATCCTGCGATCTCCATTAAGATAATTTGCCCACGCCCACGTTCACTATCGCCACTTGCATCAACTTGTGTATAAGCTGTACCTGCATTGCCCTCGTTTGCAAACTGCAATTTGTACGTTAATGCAGATGTCGAATTTGGACTATCTATTTGCATAAAACTAGCTTGGGTAGCAGACCAACTACTATCACTTGTAAATTGCAATAGGTCACCCAAATAGCCTAAAGAAGTGCCATTCCTTGTAAACCGAAATGCAAGATATGTATTAGCGTTTTTACCGACTGTAGTTGAAGCCCAAACTAATATTTTATTAGATGTTGAAGACGGTGTAATTGTGGCCTCTATATTTGAGTCTACAAAAGAAGTGCCAGTAGTAGTTGTGATGGTGTATGTACTTGCCTCCACAACCTGAATCACACTCCCACTAGGAAGCTGAAGGTTAGGCGCACTGATCTTACTCTGGAGATTCGGGGCGATGTTGTCTACATAGAGTGTTGTCATCCTGCGATCTCCATTAATAAAATTCTACTAACATCACCAAGATTAGCATTTAGCCTTATTAAATTAGCTGTTGTGGCGGAAACTTGAAGAGCATATGTTACTTGTGATGTTGTTGTAGGTGCATCTAACAAGCCGTGTGAGCAATCACCAATCAATGACACATTTGTTCCAAGATAATTAACATAAGCGTGTGTTTGACTAATCATATCTCCAGAATCTCTGTTAATTCTTACTCGCAATCCGTGAGAGGCAGTATTATTGTTATATATTCCCGCTATATTAAACTGAACAAGAACCTTACTTGATGTTGAAGAAGGTGTTATTGATGCTGACATAAAATCAGCCCACGCTGTACCAGTAAAATCTTGTTGCGTTGTGCCAAACCTTTCTTCAACAACCTGAATCACATGACCGGGTGCATAAAGTTCCTGACCAGACCCCAACAGAATCTTGTTCGCATTGGCCCCGCTAGTTGGCCCCTTGAGTGTTTGTACGATTAGCTCTGAAGCCATCTCAGTTCCTTATACAATCGTCAGTGTGCCGTTGACAGTCACTGCGGCGTTCAATGTCAGTGGCCCTGCCGCCATCGCATTCGTGTTAGCAGGGATCGTTACAGCAGTGTCTAGTGCATCCTCATGCGCTCTGAAGATATCACCTAGGCCATTCGTAGTGTCGCCTGTAGCACCATTCTCACCAAGGAAGTATCCCGCACCCGCCGGGCCTGCTAGTTCAAAGGTAGTGAATGCCACCACTGATAGTACGTCACCTGCAGTCGCTCCAGTAGCCAACACCACATCAGTGCCGTTAGTGGCTGTGTAGTCTGTAGGGTCTAGGTGTACACCGTTGAGGTATACGTCAAGGTAACCCGGAGTGTACCCAGAGGTAGTAAAGGTAGTCTGGCTTGCAGTGGCTGTGAAGTTGTCCCGTGTCTGGGTAGCCTGTGGGACTGGGATGTTACCGATGTAACCTGACATTTCTTACTCCGCCAATGCTGTAGGTACAACAGCTTTTAATTCATCTGGTGTTGTAGCACTTGCGATAGCAGGATCGTCTGTAGCGTCTCGTAGTGCTTGCTTCTGTGCCGCAATGGTAGCCTGTGCTTCTGTGTCGCCTGCTTCTACTGCTCGCATAAACTCAACATCTAATGCGGCTAGCTTTGGGTTGCGTTCAGCACGGATCATGTCTTTCTTGATCTCTCGTGCCTTGTCCATATTCACTGTAATCATTCTGTTGGCTCCACATAGTCAGGATGTGCAGGGTCAGTGATAAACATATCGTATTCGCCACCAGTGCCATCAGTCAGTGTTGACTCGTCTGCTTCCCACGCATTGCGGAAAGTGCGGTCTGATGGAATGTCATCCACTGAGACGATCTTGTATGGCTTTCCTGCCGGAACATCTTTCTCTGCGATTTCTTCAATGGTGTGAGACTGCAATGCTTCATCCGTTGGGATAATCACTGCTACACCGCCTTCATCTGTTTTGTAAATAATTTGTTGAGCCATCTTTTTTCCTACCTAAACATTGCGGCCATATACAAAGTCGAATCACGCAGTGCAAAGTTTGAGTTGTATGCTTTGACTCTAAAATTGCTTGTGGTGTAAGTTTCAGTAAACGGCAGTCCATAGTTATCAGATACTTGCACTGAGTAATTAGCGTCAGGAGTTGCAGTAGAAAGATTAACTCTGAAATGACCAACAGCAATATCAGTGATACTAGTTACGCCACCAGAATTTGCTATTGCTCTGGTACTCATATTAAATTGAATCCACGCACGACAGCCATACGCTGTGGCGACTGAGCCGTAGCCGGAGTTGAATTTGAGGTTGCCACTGGAGTCGATTCGGAGGCGTTCTGAACCTGCGGTATAAATACGAACAAGGTCTAAAGCATCATAAAAAGATATATGGTTTGCTTGCCCAGAATCACCACCAAAATAACCTACGTTAGCGTCTGAACTAATCCACGCTTTACCACTTGCACCTCCAATACCTACTCTACCACTGGCGTCGATGCGCATACGTTCTGTTGAAGATGCTCCATCGTTGCTACCAGTAAAAAACTCAATATTTCCACTACTTCCACGAAATTCTGTGTCATTACCGTTGAGAACAATGTTTGTTTTGTACGGCCCGCCTGAAGTTTGCTCTAGTTCAAGCACCGGACTAGTTGTTGCAGAAATTGTTAATAAATGGTCTGGACTAGTCGTACCAATCCCTACACGATTATTTGTAGCATCAACGTGAAGTGTATTTGTATCAACAGTCAACCCATCCGCAGTGACTGTGCCAACATCTATGTTGTTGGTTGTCGTAGCTCCACGAGCAGTAACATCATCAAGCGTATCACTCTCGTTTGTTAAGACTACGCTCTGTGACTTACCAATGTAACCTGCCATTAGCTTTGCTCCAGTACACTCAGGATTACGTCAGCACTGCTTGCGGTATCAGATGTCACCACAATAGTCTCTGTAGTCTCTGCAATGATCTTACCGTCCAGTACGCTCAGGGCTGATCCTGCAGGCACTGGTGCGCCTTTAACGATGTAGGTAGACCCTAGCTGTACATCTACAGTAATGGACGATGCTGTGCGGTTTGCTACGTTGCACCCGATGACAACCGCAGTGGTTGCTGATGGCACTGTGTAGACCGTCACAGGTGATGTGCCTACAGATGCCGATGTGTAATTCTTGAACGTGTTTGCCATTGTCCTATCCTAGTGCGATTGCAAATGCAAGAGCGTTGTCATCTGCCCATGTTGTATCGTAATCAGTGCCTGATGCTTTGACTAAAAGTTGACCTGAAGTACCGCCTGCGGGAATACCTACACCGTCAGCACCATCTGCGCCTGCGGGGCCAGTTTCACCTTGGATACCTTGAATACCCTGTAAGCCTTGTTCACCCTGTGGCCCAGTAGCTCCAGTATCACCAGTCTCGCCTTGTATTCCTTGAATGCCTTGTGGCCCTTGTGGCCCTGTTTCGCCTTGGATTCCTTGTGGGCCAGTATCGCCTGTGTCACCCTTTTCACCTTGGATGCCTTGGATACCTTGAATTCCCTGCTCACCTTGAGGGCCAGTTGCGCCTGTAGCACCTGTAGGGATACCAAAGGAGATTGCATACGTCTCAGAATTATAAGAGACTGTAGCACTCGATCCTTCAGAAAGTGTGGTTGCGCTGACACTGACTTCATCTCCGAACTCGAGTGTAGCGTTTTTAGAAGCAAGAGCTTCTGCGGCTGAAGAGGCGGCACTGGTTGCTGAGGCTTCTGCCTCTAATGCTTTCTCTGTAACTTGGTTGATTGTGACATTTGCGCTAGCGTCACCTGCACCACCTGTACCACGAAAGATAGCCAATGTAGTCTCTCCAGATTAGAATAAGAAAGGGGAGCCTGAATAGACTCCCCAGTAGGGCTTAGGCGTTGAAGATCAATGCCAAAGCTGACTCAGGACGCAATACCTGAATACCGTAGAGTGTGTCTGCAGTGAACAGATCACCCAAGTATTCTTGCTTGTACTGAGTTTGAGTGCGAACACCCATTTGCTCTGCGAAGACCATAGCATCTTTGTGACCAAGGATACCTGCCTTCAACTCGCCACCACCAGTAGCGCCGTTTTCAGCGGCTGTTTCAGTAACAGGGCAGTTAGTAGAAACATAGATTTGGATACCGTAAAGTGATCCAATGTTTCCATTTGCTACAGGCTGTCCAGATACGAAGTCTGAAGAGTTGTAACGGTCGATACCACGGATAGTCTGAACGACTGAAGGTGGTACAACGAGGAAACGATTGTCCATAGGAACATCGTTGTCGTCTAACTGCTTGACAGCGCCACGGAAACCTGCATCTGAGAAAATGTCAGCAGGAACTACAGTGTCTACTGCATAGGCTGTGAGGCCTGTAGAAGCATCCATGTAGAATGAGTTGCTGTGAATCCAGTCGGAACCAGAACCGTTGTCGTCTCCAAGACGCTTACCAAGTGTAAAGAGGTCAGTATCGACCTGCTTTGCAAGTGCATAGCCTGCGTCTGAAGTGTAGAACTGACGCAATGACGCAAGCGCCTGTACATCAGTGATGTCTTCGATCAAGCGTGAGTATTCATAGTGCTTGTCGATAGAGACTTGTACTTCTGACTCAGTTGCCGCAATCAGGGTGACCTGAGCTTCAGCAGTCTTAGCAGATGCATCGCCACGAGTAGGCTTAGGGATATGAAGTGTATCGCCTTTCTTGCCAGTCATAGGCATGCGGTTTACAAGATTGGCAAGTACGAGTGATTTCTCGTATGCCGCTACAATTTCGTCACTCCAAATCTCTGGGATGAAAGTAGCCCCAGTAGTATTGGTGACATGGTTAGTACCAAGTGCCATTTTTAAAGCTCCTTAATGCTTTAGGTTATTTAACACGACCCTCTGCGTATGCGGCCATGATTTCATCAGACATCGCATTATACCGTTTAGGGTCTTTCTGCATGAGTTCAATAATATCAGCACGGCGATAGATCTTTCGACTTGGCGCTTCGCCAGATCCCTTTGCAGTCCCGGTAGAGGCGGCTCTCGCCTGACGTTGACGATCTGCTTTATTCAGATCTGCAGTGTTTGATACAGCTTGTCTGCGCTCTTTCCAGAGGCTTAGAAGCTCATCAGCACTGTCAAAGTCAAATTGTTGGTCAGCCCGAATGTAAAGTTCTGTCCTGACTTTTGAAGCTTTAACCCATTCTGCAAATGCTTCGTCATTGACGATATCTTTGAAGTCTGGATGTTTCTGCTCAATCTTACCGATGATTGATGCTTGCTTCGCTTGTCTGGTATATTCCTCAGCTTCTTTAATCTTCGGATGACTGTCAATTACCTTTCTAACAGCCTGCTCAGGATCGTAGAAGAAATCAATGTCTTCATTATCATCCTGCTGTGCTTGTGGGCTTTGTTTTTGTGTCTCAAGTTGTGTTTTAACAAAGTCATCAACGATTTTACGCAACTCACCAACTTCAGAACTTTGACGACCGACAAGCTTTTCAGCTTCTTGGTGCATCTGAACAATCTCTTGAATAGACTTGTTCTTGTATTTGTCTGGAATTTCGTCTTCCTGCTCAGTTACCTCTTCAGGTTGTTCAGGAACTTCGTCAGCGACCTCTTCAGGTTGCTCAAGTGTTGCATACTCTTCGTTGTCGTCCTCTGTAGAACGCTCAAGTAGTTTTGCCATATTATTACTCCGTGCTGTTAAAGCATTATGGAAGTGATTATTTACGTGCGGCTCTTTCGTGATCCTTAGCCCACTTGTCATCAGCGTCCGGCCAACCGGAGCCTTTGTAATGTGTTCGGATCGGAGAGATTATCCTCACGGCGGTATGTCCACATTCATAACAGGTGGCTAGTTTATCCTCAGAGTCTACCCACTGTTCTTCAATGTGATTACATTCTGTGCATTTGAAATCAAACCGTTTCAACACGTTCTGACTCCAAAATCATATCGTATGTTTCTTTCATAGAGGTTTCAAAATTGATTAGTCTATGAAGAACTGCTCTTTCACCCTTTACCAGATTCAACGAGGCTTCGTCTTTAATATCCTCTATTCGGTAAGAGTTTAAACTTTCTGTTAGATCTGTTAAAAGCTGTTTCCAACCGGGCTGAACAAACAGATCAAAGTATCGTTCGTAATACTTTTCGTCTTCTTTGGTCAACACATTCTCCTTGATGGTGCGTTGTCTATATAGTTTATTCTAGCATAAATTATGCCAAAAGTCAAGACTGTACAGGTTCTTTCTTCTTTGCAGTCGCACTAGGCTTGTTAGATTGCTCTTCTAACGCCGTTAAGCGATTGTTAATTGTTTCTAACACTGAGTTCAGTTCTTTTAAAATTTTATTCATATCATGTTGGGTAATCATTGATTATTTTCCCTCATTTGTTTATCGACAATTTTTTCATCGGAGGCGATAGCACGTTCCTTTAACAGCAACTCTGCCATCTTCACTCTCCGTTGAAATTCCTTTTCATCCTCATCACCGGGTTCAAGGTTTGTAACTAGAACTTTTAATCGATCTGTTTCAGCCTCGTAAGCGGTGAATTGAGTATCTACAGCATTCTTTCTAGCTCTCGCCATTGCTTCAGTTGCCTGAGCAGTGTAGAGATCTAACTGAGCTTGCTGTGTAGCCATTTGCATCTGTTGAGCCTGTTGAGCCATTTGTTGCTCTTCTGGGTTAGGCTGATTCGCCTGACGAAGCCCTTCGATGATTGCTTCACGATTCGACAGGTTCATGTTATCTACGATAGACTCAATCAACATCGGATACATCGGTGAGTCTTGCCCCATCGTTTGTAGAAGCTGTACAAGTTGTGTGACTTCATATTCACGAGCGATGATGCCTAATGAGCTTGATGCAACAAACTTGTAGTCTTGTACAGGATATAGCTCAGGATCAAACTGCATGTAACGATATGCGGCTTTCTCAACGAACGGAAGTAAGAAAGCTTCTTGGAAGTTGATCAGGGTACGCTTATGACGCTTGATGATCGCTCCAAGGCTCATTGAGATGCCAGCGGCTGTTGAGTCGCCGTTGATTGATCCGGGGATTCCTGCGGCATCAATAGCACCGGTTGCCATCTGAACCATTTGTTGCAAAGCGGATGCTTGATTAAAGGTGTTCCCATCCAACGCCCCGAACTTGAAGGGTTGTAAGATCTCTGCGGGATTGCCATTCGTAAGGATGGTCTTGCCGGGTCTAATTTCCATTTTTGCTCCACGAGGTAGGCGTGAAGCATCAACAGCAAGCATAGGGTGTACAGTAAGCGCAAGCGCATCAATTCTAGCTCTGAGTTCAGTGTCTAACGCTTTCTGTGCGTTGTAGCCTTTTTCACAAATACCTCGACCCCAGAAGCGACCCGGTACAACGTCCCAAGGAAATGCAACAACAGGGCGATCTTTCATCATGTAGGGGTTTTCTTCAACCTTTAACAGTTGACCGCCGTTAGCCAAAACAACAATTGCTTCGACATACTCTGTGTCTGGTGTATCCAGATCTTCGATTTCTTCTTCCGACAATCCTTCAGAGATTGCCTCAACGTATAACTCTGATGGGATTAAGCCGTAGTATTTTGTGAGACGAATCTTGTCTTCATCGTACATCACTAACTGCTTGTCTGCTTCTAAATCTACGTCAGTATAGGTATTCTCTAATGTAATGTTGCGGTAGATACCGGCTTCAATACCGTCCTGCACGAGATGACGGGGTACAAACTCGTCAATCGCCACACCTAGTGCTTCTTCAACGGAGGTTGCTACAGGATCAATGAGGAAGTTCTGTGGCAAGATAGGGCGTAGCTTTACAACATAGCGATCTGTTTCCATCACACCGTAAGCCGCCATAGCACCATCGAGTACAGGCTGTGTTGCTGGACGCATCTCTTTCTTTTCAGTCAGTACAATCTCGCCCATCCCTGTACCAAAGATAGCCGCATTCAATACACACTCTGCAACAGCTTTACGTACCTGTGTTTTCTGAAAGTCCTCTGCTAATTGCTGACGGAGCTGTTGGACATCTACAGGGTTTTGATCACCTAAGTCATCTTTAATATCAAACCAAACACCACGCCCAAATGTCGCTTCTTCCACTTCAGCAACAGCAGACTCTACCGCTTGTTGCAATGCAGGGCTGATCAGTCGTGAACGCTCTGACTCTCGCATTTTATCTGAAGGATCCCAGATACCACGCCACAGTCTATAATACTCATCAAACTTTGATTCATAGTTTGCTTCATAGTGGTCACGCCACTGATCGCATTTGTTCATCACCCAGTTTTCTAGGCCAGCTAACATTAGTGAACGATTTTCATAATCCATATTTAGTACCCTGCGATTGGATCAATAAATTCAAACTCTTCTTCCTCAAAGTCAACGTAATAGCTAACCTTAGCAAGTTGATCAATATATGCCAGTGCATCAACTAAATCGTCATGCACTAACGGATTAGGAAACTGGAATAGTTCATCTAAGAACTCTGTATTCCATTCCCCTTCTGCCAGATGAATATTCCCGTGTTCGAAACGTCCTTGTAACGCCCACACGATACGATCTGTCTTCTTCTTGTTACCGTGCGTCAACTCTTCCACTCTGAAGAATCTCTGCCCGGATTTCATTAAATCTGTCAGGTATGGCAACACTGCGTTACGCAATGCACCTTTTTCAATCCCTACAGCGACTGGTTCATATTCCCGTACAGCTTCAAATATCTTACGGGCTGTTTTCTTGATGTCCCAACGCCCATAGACAATGTCAGCGACATACCAACCGTCAGTATTCGCTTTAACAATCGCAATCGCTGTTTTGTCCAACTTTGCATTTTTACCGGTAGCTTTACCAGCCACATCAGCAAAACCCGCCAAGTCAACAGCGATGTAATACTCACCATCACTAGGTTCTTCATCAGTGAACTTAATCCAGTCCTCTTTGAAGATCTCTGAACCAAGTGCTTCAAAGCTCGCCATAAACTCCTGACGGAATGCATAGCTCGACATACTTTGCTTTGCAGTGTTAATCTCCTCTGGGTCTAGTAGGGGATTATCATAACTGGTAAAGTGCCATGCCTTGTATGTCGGGTCATCAGACAACTCACCATACTTATACAGCTCGTAAAAGTGGTTACGTCCTAGCGGTGTCCCAATGAACATCGCAGATCCCTTCTGGTCAGCCAGTGCAGGGCGTAGTACAGTTTCCCATACAGACGGTTTCATGTCTGCGTATTCATCCAACACAAGGAACTTCAGAGAGACACCACGCATCGTCTCTGGTCTGTCAGCGCCTTTTAAGCTAATCGTAGCTCCATTGATGAGCTTGATTTGCATGTTGTTGACATGAGACGATGTAACAACAGGGTTACCAAGTTCTAACAAAGTGTTCCACATAATGTCACGTGCTTGACCCTGTGTAGGGGCAACATAGAATACATGCCCTCTATCAGTCTGCAGTGCATTAATAATTAGCATCCATGCCGCTAATCGGCTTTTACCAGTTCTTCGCCCAGCCGCAACAATCTTAAATCGTACTGGGCTATCAAATACTTCTTGTTGCCACGGTAACAGCTCTACTTTGAGTTCAGTCATTCAACAGTTCGTTTTCAAACCCAGTACGGTCTATACTCCATTCATACTCACCAGAGCCTAAATTTCTTGGCAAAGTAGTCAAAGCTGGGGCTAATTTAATTAATCTTGCAATCACTTCTTTGTTGTAATCAATAGGGCTTAACTCAGAAGCTCTATATCCAATTTGTTTGAGCTTTTCAGGTCTATCCCCTATAATCCAGTCAACAAACCCTTGTTCATCTTTATCTAGCTCAGTGAGCGCTTGTTGTATCGTAGGTATACTGTCTTCTGGAATCTGAATAGCTCCCATTTTAAATAGCTGAGGCAAGGAACGTAAAGCAACACTAACTAAATAGCTATCACCGATACCGTACTTTAAGCTCTGCTTAGCTTTCTTTTTTGTTTTATTCATTAGAGCTTCGTCATCTGTTAAAAACGCCCTTACCATATCAAACGAACGTGCTAATACTTCTGGATCGACTCGTTTATCTTTTGCTGTTTTATGTGATATTCTTCCGGGAGCTGTTACATCGACTAAATGCAATGCCTCATGTAATGCTGTATTTAATACAGACTGCATGTCTTCTTCGCTAGTAGGGCCTCCTACATAGCCTTTGTTTGGTTCTTTAGGATCAACAAATCCTCTAAACGTACTAATATCCCCTATATCAGATGTCTCATCCCCATAAGGGATTGATATGTTATAGATTGCTTCCTCTGCTAATTTTTCATCAAGGCCGGGTATTAAAGGTTCAAAGTCAAATTGTAGTTTATTAAGCAGTTCAGTCTGAGCTTTGGTATTCTCTTCTTGCACTTGAGCAAACAAACTAGGATTTTCTTTTTGTAATGTTTGAATTCCTTTACGATACTGTTCGCCTGTCATGCGCTGTCTTGCACGATTTCGAATACCAGCGCCTAATTTGTTAAGTAGAATATTTTTTTCTATCTCAGACATTTCTCATCCAGTTCTCTAACTCTACAGAGCGATTACCAACTTGGTTGTACCAACGAGAGTCTACCATCTCATCAGCGGCTTTAACCCAGTTCCCTTCATTAACAGCTCTAATTAAATTTTTAAACTTCCCTAAACGAGAGCGTCCAAGGTTAAACGCCATATTGACTAACACTCGTTTTACTTGATCTGGTAAAGAATCAAAGTTTAAAAACAAAGCTCTTGCATCTGATAAAGCTTCTTCACAGTCTTCTTTGAACCAATCTAACACCTGTTCCATCGACACTGTAGTACCAACAGGAAGCTCTTCATCACCTAACAGTGCATGACCTATGCCAGCGGTAGGGATTCCTTCCGAACAAAGATACACATCAGTTTTACAGCCTTCATGCTTTGTTAAATCTAGTTTAATCTGTTCAAACAGCTCTTCAGTCATCCGATTCCACCGGTTCAATATCGATAATGTCATCATCGTTCTGCACAGAGGCTTGTGTACCAACACCGGTAATAGTGATAGAGACACTGTTCTTGCCCTGTGACATCTTGTCTTTCTCAAAGTAGCTAACAGGTAACATCCTATCCATCAGCAACTTCCAAGCCGCCGCTTGATTTTTATGCTCATCATCCAACGCCGCATTAAATATCGCATCCATGACTTTACCAGACTTAGGAGATGCTAACATTCTTGCTTTGTATTCATTAATAATAGCGGCATCACCGGGAGGACGACCTCTAACACCTCTGTTGCCTTCTTTTTTAGCAACAACTTCGCCCTTTTTAGGCCTACCCGGGCCTCTTTTTACTGTTTCAGTCATGGAACTACACCGTTTTATCCATAGGCTTCATAGTCTAGCACAAAAACAGTGCAAAGTCAACCAATTTGGCATAGATCCTGCATAGAGCGTTATAATATAACATTCTTTGTAGAATCAAAAGCTTGATATATCACATAAAAGTTATAAAAACGCTCTTTTTTATAGCTTTTAAGTTCTATTTTGCCCTCTTGCAAGTCTGTGTAGGTACTATAATAATATTAAAGTCCTGTAGCCCCTCCCCGGGCCTTTAAAGCAGGGTAGGGCAGTGACGCACCAAAGCGGTGCAGACGCACCAGAACGGTGCAGGCTGTCGCACTATAATGGTGCAGGCTGTGCAGGCTGTAAAGCGCCGGTTTACTGTGCAGGCTGGGCAGGCTGTGGCGCTGTTTTTGCGCCGGTGCAGGCTGTCAAGATGACGAAGTGTGTGAGACTGTCAAGGATCCTTTGAAGTCTAAAACAGCCTGAAAAGCCTGTAGCACTACGACCGATTGTAAAGGCCTGTAACAGCCTGCAACATGCTGGCATAGACTAGGGTATTACTTTACCGGCTGAATCGCTTGTAGGCGCTTAGAATGCGTTACAGGCATATGCTGCTTAATGCTTTTGAGGGATGCGATACATACACTGCAGGCAAAAAAAAAGCCCGGAATAAACCGGGCTGAATTGAGGGAATTGAGTAGGCCGTTATAGTTCGAAAACTACGTAACATAAAAGACCGATAGCTAGGCCGATTTCAATGAGTTCTAGCATGAGGCGATGACCTCTGGATTCGGAACGACAAAATTATTCGGCTGTTTCTTCGCTTTACCTTTAGCACGTAGGCCGATAATGATTCCCGATGGGTCGTCAATGCGGATATCGTGCAAATCACCATCAACTACCGGGCGGCCTAGAAACTTGGCAGGTAAACCATTCGAGAAAACCACAGCGATATTTGCGCCTTTATGCAATGCCCGAATCACTTGATTGGAATATCCCGGTTGATTGGAATAGCTAAACGTCAAATGGTAGTTATCGGGCATAAACTTGGAACCGATGCGGCCTTGGCGTTTAGTGTAATCATAGAACCGAATGTCCGGGAATGCCTGGGGGATTCCATAAGCTTCCCATGCGATATCTGATAACACATTAAGACGCACTACAGGCTGAAGGCCTTCACGTTTACCCTTACGCTCAAGCGCATGTAGATCCTTTCGAAGTTGATCCAAAAACCCGTCTTTATCGCACCGGAACCAGTCGGCCTTAGATTTGCGAGCGGCCTGTACATTCTTAAATATTCCCCGGCCTGCAGACTGCAAACAAGTTTCCATGCATCCAGCGGCCTTAGCGCCCGGGCATACGTCATCGGCTGGCATTAATGAAAGGCCTGCAAATAGATAGCGGCCTTTGGCGGCCTTGTTAGTCTTGGCAATTTTCGAGTTGCCATCGATTGAAAGTAAACGCATGTTAGATCCTTAGCGGCCCGGAGGCCGCAATAGTTGATTAATACTCAAACCCAGTTCCAGAGTTGACGAGCTGGTTTGCGCTTTTCAACACCGACAGTGATTTTGCCTAGGTGCGCTTGTTTGAAAGTATCGCCACCATCGAACCCGAAACGATACTTTTTAGCACGTAAACCGATGAGGCCTGCAATGCGCTTGTTACATATGTACATATCGAAACGGATGCGTCCGTTTTGAACATCGGAGGCCTTTAGGCTGAATAGTTGAAACTTAATCATAATTTATCGCTCCTATGCGATGGTTTCTGAAAACCGCTGTTCAGCGGCGGTATAGCAACGATCCATATCTAATATGAAACCGTCCCTAATTAGTGCGGCGCGTTCGATATACATAAATGCGAACACGCTCTGGAATAATTTTTCATCCTTTAGCGGATTACCTAAAAAGTCTGTGGCGTTATCAATAGCGGCGTCCAAACTAGAGGAAGTATTAGTAATCGCTTTTTCTAATTCTTTATTAGTTGAGCGAAGGCCCCAATAAGCGTCTTTAATTTTCCACGCTGTTTGAGGCCCATCAGCGCATAGAACAGCCAGCGCCGCTTCCATGTACTTGTTTGTTTGCGTTTGCGTTTTCATGTTGTTTGTTCCTTGTTTGTTTCGAGGCGCTAAAAATAGCATTTTTGAAACCATACTTCCAGCGATCCTACAATTGCATTTTTCAATCGATCAGCCTGTATCGATAGCGAACGAAAGATGCACCAATCCGGTGCGCTCTCCCCTCTTCAGAGATTTGGAAATTTCAGGATATAGAAAATAAAGTGTATAACATATATATCTAAGGGACAGCGAGGCCCATGATATTGGGACTGTGATACCCTTAGTAAAAAAAAATGTTGACACCTCTTTACCAGTCCATTAAAGTACACACCTCACTAACAAACAAAGGGACGGTGAACCCCATGAGATGTAAAGCATGCAATGTTGAACTCAATGATTTTGAGTCAACACGGAAAAGTTCTATTACAGGCGAGTTCTTAGATCTGTGTAACACTTGTTACAGAGCTGTCAGCAATGATATCCAAGCCATTGAAAGATATGACTTAATGGATGTTGAAGATGAGGTTGACAGCTACGAAGATCAATGATACCCTCTCTATATAGACTAAGTAGCTATTCAGCTAAATAGCTATTTAGCTTTAACAGCTTTAAGTATTATTAATACATAGAACTGTTAAAGAGATATTAAAGTTATGTACATAGAGCTATTAAAGAGGCTATATAGTGACTAAACTTCCAACAGTACAGCGTGACATGATCAGTGGAGGCTTGACCGGTGAGTCAGCATACAAATGGGCTTTGTTTGTAGCAGAGCATTATTTGTTTGACTCTGATGATCCTTTGCTGTACGATGTATTTAAATCGATGGCTGAGTCGTTAGAACCTGTAGAGGGCAAGGCAACCGTGTCATCGTTTCACTCTAACAAACTGGAAAAGGAAATACTGAAATGGACTCAGTCTACGGATTAGATAACGTCAGCACCATCATCCTAGTCAGAGAGCTGGACAAACGTGTGTTCTACTACGATGGCAACGATGACTGTCTGTGCAACGTCACTGAAGAGTCTGTACAGGCGCTGAAAGAAGCATTACAATCAGTGTTAGAAGAATACACTGATGTGATACTGCAACGTGTTCAGGACAATATGGAGCATTTCGAGAATGAAAGCTGAAGAAATCATCGAGCTGTATGACAGCAATCCCAACATCACACTGAAGCAACTCAGTGGTTGGACAGGGTTAACAATACCAGAACTGAAAAGGATACTAATGTCATGAACATTCAAACAGGTAGTGAAGCGCCTATCAAACTCATGTGGAACAATAATGTTGGTGAAGGTTGGATTTTACTAAGTGATGAATTTTACAACTTAGATGACGTTACGATGTTGGACATGCTACAAGACTTCCAAGCTCAGTTGACGACTTTGTACGATGAAACTTTAGAAGAGGCGTTTCCAAATGCCAGTTGATCCACAAACCGGATGTGATGACAACTACGATGAGGCGTTGAAGTTCTGTATCGAAGAGATCATCGAAGAGATCCATCGTGTGAAAGAACTTGACAAGCTTGCAGTCGAGTCAATATACTATTCGATATTCGGTGTTGACGTTGAAGTTCGATACCAAGAATATCTGAATGAGCTAAAGGAGCCATCATGAATCAATCAGCGCCATACAAGGTGATGCATCAAAGCACTAAAGTGGCAGGTGAGTATCTTCGCTTGCTTAGGGCAATGGATGATGTTACACTGATACGTTGCTATCACAATCCAAACAAATATATGCAACAATATCACTTGGACATGATAGAAGGCGTATTAAATGACAGAGGTATTAAGGTATGATTGATATCAGAGTTAGAAGAGCGATGGAGCCTTTGCTCAAACAGGCTCTTAAAGAACTAGAAGGCGCTGACAAACTAATCAGCGACACAGGTGATGTTGAAGATGACGAGTTGGACAGTATCTCTGGCTCAATCACTGACGCAATCAACAAACTCACATACTATCTAGGGAAACTTTAATGGCGTTCGTTGACACACACATCGGCTGTCCTAAATGTAACAGCTCCGATGCATTCGCAATCAATGATAACGGTTGGGGTCACTGCTTTAGCTGTGGCTCTAACATCCCTCCTGAAAATTCAGGGATAACAGCAGAGGTAATACCTATGCGTGGTAGGGTATCATCACCTAAACAGAGATCGTCCGATACAGAGGCTTACAATGCGTCTCAGGGGCTAATTTACACTGACTTACGTGATAGGAAACTTAACTATCATACGTGTGAGGTCTATGGTGTTGGTTTAAGAGGCGATGATATTGTCTTTCCTTACAATCGTAATCAAGCCGCTAAGATCCGTAACCAGTCTGAAAAGAAGTTTAAGATTGAGGGTCAATGGAGTGCTGGTACAGATCTCTTCGGACAGGATAAATTCCCTTCAGGCGGTAAAACGATTATTGTCACTGAAGGTGAGTTTGATGCGATGTCAGCCTATCAGATGCTCACAGCGAGTAAGGTCGCCTGTGTCTCTGTTAGAAACGGAGCGCAGTCAGCTCTAAAGGACTGTGAAGCGAACTATGAGTATCTAGATAGCTTTGATCATGTTGTCTTTCACTTTGACTCTGATCAACCGGGCTTAGAAGCTCAGTCACAGTGTGCAGAGCTGTTCAGTCACAAAGCATCCTGTGTTGTTGCTGTTAATGGACTGAAGGATGCATCAGACTTCTTACAGAACAATCGTTCAGCAGAGTATATCAATGCAGTGCGGAAAGCAGAGCGTTGGACTCCTGACGGGATTGTAGCAGGCTCTAATCTCTATGAGGAGGTGATGAGGCCGGTACAGAAGTCTGACGTAGACTACCCATTTGGAGGACTGAATAAGCTAACCTATGGACTTCGTAAGGAAGAGCTAGTCACTGTGACAGCAGGATCTGGTCTAGGTAAGTCACAGTTCTTACGTGAGGTGATCTGGCATATCATTCAGAACACCACAGCCAACATCGGTATGATGTTCTTAGAAGAGTCAACCCGGAAGACTGGACTGTCGTTGATGTCTTTAGCGGCTAACAAGCCTTTGCATTTACCAGACACTCTAGCAACCCAACAGGAAAAAGACGATGCCTTTAATCAAACCCTTGGTACAGATCGTCTGTATCTCTTTGATCATTTCGGTTCCAGTAATGTTGATAATATCATCAGTCGTGTTCGCTACCTTGCCAAAGTCGCTCGATGTGATTATGTGTTTGTTGATCATATCAGTATCATTGTTTCTGCTCAGTCTAACGGGGATGAGCGTAAAGCGATAGATGAGATCATGACCAAGCTACGGATGCTGGTACAGGAAACGGGTATCAGCCTCATTGTAGTATCACACCTCAAACGTCCAGAATCTAGAGGACATGAAGAGGGTGCGGCAACGTCACTCGCACAGCTCAGAGGCTCTGGATCCATTGCACAGCTCTCTGACATGGTGATTGGCTTAGAGCGTAATGGTCAAGCCGATGATCTGGTAGAGCGTAATACAACCTACGTCCGTGTGTTGAAGAACCGATTCTGCGGTACGACTGGTAAAGCCTGTGCATTGCTGTATAGTGCAGATACCGGACGCATGAAAGAAATTGATGAGGAAGCATTATGACAGATACTCAGGTCTGCTCAGGCTGTAAAAAAGAATTACCGTTGGATCGGTTTCATTTTCACCATGCACGAAATCGCCCACAATGGTATTGCTTTGATTGTAAAAAGCAAAAGAACGATGAACGATGCTATATTAACGGAAAATTTATACCGAAGTCACACCCGTTATGGAAGCCTGGACGGTTTAAGACTTTAGATGATGCATGGAGCCATACAGAGATTGACACAAAGTCAACACAGGGTGAGGTTTACATCATTCGCAACAGTGCGTGGACTGATTGGTATAAAGTCGGTAAGGCTGTGAGTGCAGAAGATCGATTAAATGGTTATCAAACCTCTTCACCATTCCGTGATTATGTGTTATGCTATTCAGAACATTTCGATAACAGACACATGGCAGAGAGTGAAATTCACAGACTGTTAGAGAAACACCCTAAGTGTTTTGATCGTAAAGGTGAATGGTTTAAAACGTACATCCCTGTAATTAAAGAGGCAATGAATGAATACCGCAACCAAACAACTGATACTGGACATCGAGACGAACAGTGTCCACAGCACGATTTGGCTTTGTGTAACGCAGGATGTTGAGACACAGGAGATACTATGTCATACAGATCCGTCAACGCTAGCTCCACTGGTAAAGGCATACGATCAAATCATCGGTCACAACTTAATTGGTTTCGATGCACCAGTGTTGCGGAAAGTTTGGAACATTGGGATACCGAAATCGAAAGCGGTAGACACGTTGATACTTTCAAGGCTTTTGAATCCACAGCTAGAAGGCGGCCACAGCCTGAAGGCATGGGGTCAACGTCTTGGCGATCAGAAGATTGAATTTAACTATGAGGACTTTGATAGTGGACTTACTCAAGAAATGCAGGACTACTGTATTCAAGATGTCAAACTCACTAGGACGCTCTATCGTCACCTGTTACAAGGCTTTAAAGAATGGCGTGATTCCTCGCAGAGTATACTATTGGAACACGACATCGCAGTTATCTGTAAACGACAGGAAGACAACGGTTTCAAACTGGATGTTAGTAATGCTGAGACTCTTCGTGCTGAACTGTCGGATCGAATGGGAATTATTGAAGACGAGGTTCAATCAGTTTTCCCGCCGATTACAGAAGAGCGTTGGTCTGAAAAGACTGGTAAAAGACTGAAGGATAAAGTCACAATTTTCAACCTTGCTTCACGTAAGCAGATATCTGAGCGTCTGATGACTCTAGGATGGAAGCCAACAAAGCATACGGAGAAAGGCCAACCAATTGTGGACGAAGGGACGTTGAAGGGAATTGATATCCCGGAAGCCCAGCTTATTGCTGAGTATCTCATGCTTCAGAAACGTGTCGGTCTAATCGACTCATGGTTAAAACATGTCGATAAATCGGACAATCGTGTACATGGGGGTATCATCACTAATGGAGCTGTTACAGGACGTATGACGCATCGTAATCCCAATTTGGGACAAGTGCCTAGCGTTAACAGCCCCTACGGAGCAGAGTGCCGTAAACTGTTTACAGTGGATGACGGTAATGTACTTGTTGGCACAGATCTTGCAGGGATCGAATTAAGATGTCTTGCACACTACATGCAGGATGATGAATGGACAGAGGAACTGTTAAATGGGGACATCCATCAGAAGAATGCAGATGCCGCAGGTATCACTAGGCCTCAAGCGAAGACGCTTATATACGCCACGCTTTATGGGGCTGGCCCAAGGAAAGTTGGCAGTATTGTTGGAGGCGGGGCGAAAGAAGGGAATGAAATCTTATTTCGTTTTTATTCTAACACCCCTGCACTCTCTGAGCTTATGCAAAAGGTTTCGAAAGTGGCGAAAAAAGGGTATGTACCGGGCCTTGATGGTCGAAGAATTTTGGTCAGATACGACCACGCCGCACTCAACAGCCTACTTCAAGGGTGCGGTGCTATTATTGCCAAGCAATGGTGTGTTGAAGCGCACAAACAATTGCAACAGAAACGAATCCCTGTCAAACAGGTTGCGTTCGTCCATGACGAAATACAAATTGAAACAGCGGAGAGATATGGTGAAGACGTTGCACAAATCATGTGCGATGCGGCCTCACAAGCCGGGATTACCTTGGGCTTTCGATGCCCAGTAGATGCCGAATCAAAAATCGGTAAAAATTGGTTTGACACACATTAACAGTGTGTTATAATATTACTTTAGTCACCAATAGAGGATAATGACTATGAATGATACTTCAAAAGTAAAGATTAAGGCTGACGTTATGTGGGCATACATGGATCGTAAGAACGAGATGTCCAACAAATATCAGGTCGATCTGTGCAATCTCTCCGACTCTGCTGTGTCTGCCTTAGAATCAATGGGGCTGGCAGTGGGTCAAAAAGATGGCAAGGGATATTTTATCACTTGTAAATCTAACAATCCTATCCGTGCTTATGACTCCAATGGTGAGGTCATCGATGGGATTGGCATCGGTAATGGTTCGCAGTCTGTTGCGCTTGTTGGGTTCTATGATTGGAACTGGAAGAACAAGGCAGGACGTAGCCCATCGCTGAAGAAGCTTGTCATCACTGAGTTGGTTTCGTATGAAGGCGATGCCTCTGACGAAGCTGTTGCAATGGACGATGACGAGATCTTATAATGCAACATGCCCTGATTGATGCAGATATCCTGAACTACCGTATAGGGTTCGCATGCAATGAAGAATCTGAGAGTGTAGTCATCACTACGATGGCTCACTTCTTGGAAGACTTGCTGTTAGTGGACTTAACAGAGGTTCAGACATGGGAACTTCACCTAACTGGTAAAGATAATTTCCGCAATGACATTGCTGTCACTGCACCATATAAGGGCAATCGTACAGGTACGGCAAAGCCTGTACACTATCACCTGCTCCGGGAATACTTAGTTGACTCTTGGTCGGCCACAGTGTCACAAGGTATCGAAGCAGATGATATGTTGGCTATCCGGGCGACTGAGCTAGGTGAATCTAGCGTGATCGTCAGTCTTGACAAAGACCTCGATCAAGTCCCCGGTTGGCATTATAATTTTTCTAAGAAATCGTTGTACCATATTGATCCTGCTGAGGGTTTGTTTAGATTCTACAAGCAAATGCTAACAGGGGATCGTGTGGACAACATTGTTGGTGTACGGGGTATCGGTGAAGTCAAAGCGGAAAAGTTATTAGCAGGTAAGACAGAAGACCAAATGTGGGAAGTCTGTGTTGATCTGCTTGGCTATGACCGTGCTGTTGAGAACGGTCACTTATTGTATATGTTGAGACATCAAGATGACACGTTCGCACCGCCACAGGAACTTTGTACATAAACACCATGCCAAGTTCAACAAAGCCAAGGTCTTCACAGACCGCAAGAAAGAGCAAAAGAAAGGCTACACGAAGTACAGGTATCAGCCCACAGTCAGCGAAAGCGAAAGGTAGGAGACTCCAACAGACTGTTAGAGATTCTATCCTCTCTGCCTTCCCTGCACTGGAAGCTGATGATGTACGTAGTACATCGATGGGTGCAGGGGGTGAAGATGTTCAGTTGTCACCTGCGGCACGAAAGTTGATGCCATACTGTATTGAGTGTAAGAACCTTGCTAAGATATCGATCTACAAGCACTATGAGCAAGCAACAGGCCACGGAGACTATGAACCTTTACTCGTCCTAAAACAAGACCGGGCGAAGCCTCTTGCTGTTGTAGATTTGGAACACTTTATGGAGCTGGTAAAGAAATGATTGATTTGAATGAAATGGCTGAAGAGTTTGATTGTAACTTTGCTAGAGATCATCAAGTTGCAGGTGATCACTATACAAGCAAATCCATTCAACCTTGGGATGCAATGGAATCGTGGATGTCGGAAGAAAAATTCTTAGGATATCTTCAAGGTAACATTATCAAGTACGTAGCGAGATGTGATGAGAAAGGTGGCAAGACTGATCTTAAAAAGGCTCGACATTATCTTGACAAACTGATTGAGTTGTATTAAAATGGATGGTTCCGCATGTCGTTAACGATAGAAGAACTGAAAGAAAAGTTACAGCAGTTGGACGAGGTTTCTTTAATAGAACTGTTAGAGCTAACCTCAGAAGACATCGTAAATCGATGCGCTGATTTGATTGAAGAACAATACGAAACTCTGGAGAGCCAATTCGATGACACAATACCTTGGGATAACGATTGATTATGAAAGAGACTTTAGACTCAGTGATCAAGCAATTAAACTCATGCATGACTACTACATGCTCGATCATGAACAGTCTCCTCAGCAAGCCTTTGCAAGGGCTTCAGTGGCTTACTGCGATGGTGATCTCGATCTTGCTCAAAGGATTTATGATTATGCTTCGAAAGGTTGGTTTATGTTTGCGTCACCTGTGCTTTCGAACGCACCTGAACATGGCAGAAACAATCGGGGCTTGCCTATTAGTTGTTTCCTTACTTACGTGGGCGACAATCTTGATAGCCTTATTGAGCATAATGCTGAGGTAGCATGGCTGTCTGTTAAAGGCGGAGGTGTTGGAGGTCATTGGGGTGATGTTCGTGGAGTCAGTGACAAAGCTCCCGGGCCTATCCCATTTATGAAGGTTGTTGACGCTCAGATGACAGCCTACAAGCAAGGTAAAACACGGAAGGGAAGCTACGCCGCCTACTTAGACGTAAGCCATCCCGACATCGAGGAGTTTGTTTCTTTTAAAGTAGCGACCGGTGGTGACATCAATCGCAAATGTTTTAATCTTTTTAACGCTGTGAACATCACAGATGATTTTATGGAGGCAGTAATCAATGATACAGAATGGAACCTTACAGATCCAAGTACAGGAATTGTCAGAGATACAGTCAAAGCTCGCAAACTTTGGCAACGAATACTTGAAGCTCGCTTCAGAACTGGCAGTCCTTACCTTAACTTTATCGACACAGCCAGACGAGGCTTACCAGAAGCTCAAAGAAAACTTGGATTGTCAATTAATGGCAGTAACCTCTGCAACGAAATCCATCTCGCAACAAGTGAAGAACGCACAGCAGTCTGTTGCCTCAGCTCCGTCAACCTCGAAAAGTACGATGAGTGGCGAACAAGTAGCATGGTTGCAGACCTTGTGCGATTCTTGGACAACGTGCTTCAATACTTTATCGACAACGCACCAGAAGAACTTGGAAAAGCTGTCTACTCAGCTTACAGAGAGCGTTCAATCGGTTTGGGAGCAATGGGATTCCACGGATACCTCCAAAGCAAAGGCATAGCTTGGGAGTCATGGCAGGCCGCTAGTGAAAACTACAACATCTTCAAAGAAATCAAAGCCCAAGCTGTCGAGGCTACCTACTCACTCGCTGTGGAGCGTTCTGAATGTCCTGATGGGGTGGGTTATGGTGTTAGAAATATGCATCTGTTGGCTATTGCTCCTAACGCTAATTCTAGCATCTTATGTGGGTGTTCTGCTAGTATTGAACCCCGTATATCAAATTGCTACGTGCATCGTACTAGGGCTGGCAGTCATACTGTTCGCAATACGTACTTGGAGGAACTCTTAGATGAGTATAATCAGAACACAAAGAAGGTGTGGCAAAGCATTCTTGAGAATGAAGGCTCTGTACAGCACTTGGAGTTCCTATCCGATGACGAGAGGGCTGTATTTAAAACAGCGTTTGAACTGGATCAGACATGGGTTGTTGAGCATGCCGCCAAAAGACAAGAGTTCATTTGTCAAGGACAATCGGTTAATGTGTTCTTCCCGGCGGGTACTGACAAGGCTATTGTCAATCAGGTACATCTCAAGGCATGGAAGGAAGGGCTTAAAGGATTATATTATCTTAGAACGACTGCGGGTGTTACAGCAGAGAAAGTTGGAACTAAGGTAGACCGCAATGCTCTGAAGGACTTTGAAGATGATGAAGTCTGTGTGAGTTGTCAAGGATAACATATTGTCTATAACGTGTTAAGAAAACGCTAAATAGATAACATAATATCCGAAGAAAAGTGGAAGTACATTACATAAAATGTAATTATCTATGCATAGTATTCCTATGCAAAGGAGAAAATATGGAAACCGGAATGATCCAAGTTAAACGATTGGAAGAGAATGAAGACGGGTCTGCTAACCTAGAGATTGAAACAGATGTAGAGGCTACACGGTTGTTGGTTGAGGTAGGACTGACACATTTGCTAAAGCTGGCGATAAACAAGGAGGAGGGCTATGAGCTTAAACATACGACTAAAGAAGATTTGGTTGAAATTGCTAAAGGCTCACAGCAAGAGGAGGAAGCACATGAAAGAAGAAATAAGCAATCTAATTAAAAGACTGGATATCATTAAGGACTCTGACCCCTTTAACAGACGATTACTGAATGATTGTTTTACGATCTTACAAAAATCATACAGCGAGATAGAAAGACTTCAATACCATAACAATAACCTGATGAATGTAATATATCAGAATCAAACAGAACTGGAGAACTTAGATGCCCCTACTGGAGAGTAACACAACATACAAGCCCTTTGCTTACCCTTGGGCAGTCACATACGCCACAGAGCATGAGCGTATTCATTGGATTGAAGATGAACTGGAGTTACAGACAGATGTCAATCACTGGAAATCAGGGGTGTTATCGGAGGCAGAGAAAAACCATATCACCCAAATCCTGCGGTTATTTACACAAACGGACGTGGCGGTTGGAACAAACTATCTTGAGTATTACATTCCCAAGTTCAAGAACAATGAAATCAGAGCCATGCTCACAGCCTTTGCTTCACGTGAGTTCATCCATCAACGAGCATACGCCTTACTCAATGACACTCTTGGACTTCCTGAAGAGGAGTTCACAGCATTTTTAGAGTATCAGCAAATGTCTGCAAAACTGGAGTTCATGTCCGGATTAGACGTAAATTCTATCAGCGGTACAGCCCTTGCAATTGCACGTTCAGTGTTGAATGAAGGTATGTCGTTGTTCAGTGCCTTTGCGATGCTGTTGAACTATCAGCGATTCGGCAAGATGCCGGGCATGTGTACGGTTGTAGAATGGTCTGTTAGAGATGAGAGCCAACACGCTGAAGGCATGGCTAAGTTATTTAGAGAGTTCTGTAATGAACATCCACGCATTGTTAATGATGATTTTAAGAAAGATATATACGAAATGTTTCGTACTGCAGTCAAACTTGAAGACAAAGTTATTGATCTTGCGTATGAGATGGGTGACTTGGAAGGTCTGTCAGCGACAGATGTCAAACAGTACATTCGCTACCTCGCAGACCGCAGACTACTCCAACTTGGCCTCAAGACGAACTGGAAGGTTAAGGAGAACCCTTTACCGTGGATGGAAGAGCTTTTGGGTGGTTCCTCGATTTCTAATTTCTTTGAGAAACGGGTAACAGACTATAACGCACATGGATTAAAAGGGGATGATTGGGGATGGTAGCGGCAAAATTCCATAATGTATTTGGCCTGTCAGTAGAGACAGTGCAGAGTCAGCCTGTGTTGGGTTGGAAACAAGATGAAACTATTGAGCAAGCAGATGTATTCTTCTTTGATGGCTTCGTCATTAACATCCCCTTTGTTAAGATTATGATCGGGGATGTCTTTGAGATGTATGAATAGAATCTCTCCAGTGAGTGTTTAGCCCCTTCACAGGGGCTTTTTTTATTCTGTCACAGCTTGGATAGCGTCACTAAACATTCCCTGAACGAACTCTATTCCTTTCTGTGTAGTTTGCTCTTCATCCCTAGCGAAGTAGATGGATGGTAGGGTTACAGAGACTTGTAAACGCCCTAAACCAACCATAGTCTGTAGCATCTTCATCTCTTTAGGCGTTAGTGCGTTAGCCTTGCCTTTAAGCGCCTTTGTTAGGACGCTCTGAGCTTTAGGATTCATAGCAACATACGCCGCCGCCTCTGGTGGAATACGACCGCCCTTAATCATGAGCATTAGCTTAGTTGCCGCTTCAGAGACATAGCGTCCTTTCGGCCCTCCTAAGCTACCTGCAATCTCACTACCTAGCTTTGCCTTTCTGTACAGATTCCCGGAGGTCATTTCAGCTACATCGACTGGATCGATACGCTGGAAGATACCTTCCAAACTATCAAGAAATTTATCAAATTGCTTCAGACCTTGGGCGGCTTGTTGGTCACCGAACAGTAGCTCATTGGTGCTTAGTTTCGAAGCCGCCTGACGGAGCTTTACTAGATCTAAGTTACCGCTACGATCACGAAGCTTGTCCATCTCACGATTGAACAGTGTTGTTTTGACTTCTTCCCACAGTCCGGGATTTTCAGACTGTAAGATGCTACTCATAATACGAACCTGTCGGGGATCGTCTTTAACAGCATCAAACTTGTTCAGAAGCTCGCTTGGTGTAGCATATTCAGGCTCTAACGTAAAGAACTGCAACAGCGTACCGGAGGATTCGTCCTGTAGGGCTGTTACTCTCGCTTTAAAGTTTTGTCGTGCTTGTTTGAGCAACTGGGCCTGTTCTGCTGATAACGAATCAGAGCTTTTAGCGATGTTGTCTAATGAGTTACCGAAAATATTAATCATCTTACGGGCTACTGTTTTAGCAACACCGGGATTCAAATCATCTAAGCCTTGAATACTACCTTTCCAAGCGATTGTACCAAGGTCTTGTAAGATAGACTGAAGCTCTGGTGCAGATAACTCTCGCACCTGTCCTTTCTCTGTTAAGATTTTGTTACGAATCTTTAACAGTGTATTACGTGGTGAATCCTGTAATCTCTGTGTTAAGTCAAACTCGCCAATCAGCGCGTCGATTTCATCAACTACGTTTTCAAGGTCAAACTTAATACCACGATCAAGCTGTCCAAAGTCTTCGGTGTTGGCTTTACGGAATGCTTCCATACGCCCTTTAGACCAATTCTTGTAAGCGTTAACGATTTTATCTTTGACTTCAGCAGGGTTTTTAGCGCCTTTCTCAACACCGGCAATTCTACGCATCGCTTCTTCGATCTGCTGTGCTTGCTTAACGTCATTTTCTTTCCATAACGCTGTGTTGGTACGAACACCCTTCACATCCAGTGTAGGATCATATTGTCTTCCGGCTTCTTCTAAGGCGAGTACACGCTCTGCTTCAGCCATCTTCTTAATACGAAGCTCTGGGTTTGTTTCGTTTACTGCCGCCCGGTAGAGCATCTGCCCACGAGTCTCTTGAATACCAAACTCATTCGCCATTTGCTCACCAAGCCTGCGAGCATCAGAGTCAATAGCGTCTACACGAGTGCTTGCACCAGCTCCTCGACCAGCTCCGGGTATACTTGGAACTTTAGGAACTTCTGGTGCTACCCCAACAGCCATACCAAGCAAAGCATTTTCTTCGCCTAGACGGCCTGCTAAAGCTCCCTGAGCCGTCCTAGCACCGGAGCGTAGTAGGCCACCACCGCCCAACATAGGAAGTGCTTCCATACCGTAGTACAGGAGCTTGTCTGCCTCTGTTGCGTCTTCAGGCAGTTTAGCATCTAATCGTGTTGCCAATTCATCGTATGAATAACCAATCTCAGGCAAGTCTACTTGTTCGCCTGTAGCGTACTCGTAGCCCATTTCAGCCAAACGTGGTAGCTCCACACCAAGACTACCGATACCGGCAACACCGCTTAACAGCCCTTTACCAGCAATAGTTTGAGTGATATCAAAACGACCACCTTTACCGAAGTTGCTAGATAGGAAGTTTACACCGTCATCGCCGATAATGCTCTTTGCCGCAGATGCAAAGACATCTTCGACTGGAGCAGACCGTACAGCGGCTTGTTCAACATCCTGCTTACGCTTGTTACGTTGATCCCTTGGAGTAGTGTAGGTTCCTAGTAACTCTTGAAGTTCTGCCTGTGTAATTGCCATTACAGTTGTGCCTCTAATTCAGCAATGATTTGCCGGTACATCTTCAGTTCTACCTGACTCATTTCTCGTCCACTATTCATTTTCAATGTCATAAAACGATACGCATACTCAAGTTTTTGCTTACGAGTCATGTTTGCAAGACGTTGCTCAGCACCAAATGATGTCGGAAATGCTGATGTTACAATCGCATCAAGGGCGGTATTAAATATCTGAGTTTCTTGCTGTTGTAGTTGTGTTTTAGCCTGACCTAATCGACTAATTTGTCCCGCAATAGCGGCTCTCTCAGCGGCAGTAAAATCTGAATCACTTTCTAATAGTTGTCTGAGTTCAGCTTGCTGTGTCGCAATCCCTTCAGAAGTTTCTGCAGGCTCTCTTAATCCTTGTGGAATTACCACTGTTTGTTGAGCTGGGGCTACTTCGGTCTGCTCTGGTGTTCTTTCCGTGACAGGGGGAACGATTGACTCAGGCTGTGCCGCTACTTCCGGAGCAGGCTCAACAGGAGTCACTGTAGCTTCACCATCAACCCCTTGCTGAGATTCGATTTCTGTAGAGGGTTGGATAGCGGCTGGCTCAGGTGTCCCATAAGTGTTTGGCATATCCTCTAATTCTTCATCAGGAATCTCATCCCGTGAAGCTGTAACGCCTGCATCACGATAGAACTTTTCTAGCTTGTCAAAGACTTCTTGAGGAGTCTCATAATCGACTAGGTCGTTGTTACCGCTTCGAAGATGCTTCAACTTAGCCCGTGCATCTTCACGCAAGAATATTGCTTTAGCTTCTAAGAATGCCGCAATCTTACGAATCGCTTCGGGGTCATTTGACATATCTGGTAAAGTCTTCATCAAGAACTCACGGTCAGCGTTTGATGGGTTTGTACCAAGAGTCTTAATTTGCTTGAGCATTAACTGCCCGATGATAGACTGTGCCGCCTGTGTATTCGCAGACAGTACACTCCAACGAGAGTCAGCTTCTGTGATTCCTAACGCACGTGCAAACTGCTGGAAGCCTGTAATGACACTAGAACCGAAGCCAGTGTTAATGTTTTGCAGATTGTTTAAAATGCCATTCTTTAAGGTAAAGATTGTTTCATCATTCGTGTTTGCTTTTTCGAACTGTTCTTTAACATCGTTTAATGATTTATCACGGCGCTCTTCGTCTAACTCAGCGGCTTTCTTTTTACCAGCCTCTTGTGCTTCACGATTAGCAACTTCTTCCGCACCTTTCTTGAAAGCTTCCTCTAACTCTTTCTGAAGAGCTATTTTGACACCCGGCTCTTTAGCACGTTCGATTTGCATAATCAGTCTGCGAATGTTAGTCGCTTGGCTACCGTACTGAACAAAGCTAATTGCACCATACTTTGCAGTCGCTTTATCCATCAAGTCTTTATCGATCTGTTTAGCTTTATCAGCCGCTACAACCGCAGATTGTAACATTCCACGTTGGCGAAACTGTTCAGCAAGATCGTAGTAATACTGAGATGAACCAAATTCACCGGGTACATTTTTTGCAACTTCCTGCTGATCTCTCGCCTGCTGTACACGTGGATCAAAACCCGCACCAGCCTCTGCAATCGCATTGAACAGCCGCTGATTAGGGGCATTCTCAAACTGTGGGGCAGTTTGGCGAATCTGATTCCGAACAGCGTCTTCAACGCTACGTGGGCTTGCGAATAGTCCTAAAATTTGTGAGTCTGCCATGATATCTCCTACGGCATGTATTCAAGAGGGTTAGCCCCGGCTGTGACGGAACCTACTCGACCACCACTAGCATAGTAAGGCTGTACAGCACCTGAACCACCACTAAACAACCCTGCATCATAGGCTCTACCGCCAAGCTGACCTAGAGAGCTAAGTAGCGCCTCTGTACGGCCTGCGGCGATGTTACCTGCCTGGGCTTGGTAACCTGCAATGTTACGAGCCGCTGTCGCAGATCTACCTGCCGCTTCAAGCCTACGCATACGTTCTGTATCAGCGAGATTAATGCCGTAATCCATTTCAGCTCGACCAATGTCGTAGATACCACGCTCTTGTCCGAACAGTGTATCTGCGAGGGCGATGTCTGCTGTAATGTCTCTCCGTGCTAGATCATAGCTGTCAGAGGCTGTTCTTGCTCTTTGAGCCTCTTCAGACTGTGCTAGTGCCATAGCATAAGGGTTAGCCGCACCACCGTAGCCTATGTCAACCCCAAGCCCTGTTAAGCCTTTAGAGGCTAGGTTGCTGAACATCCGTTCCTGTGCAAGCTCTCTACCGGGCTGTGCTAATGCTTCCAACCGTGCTGTACGAGCCTGCGCCGCCGCCATAGGGTCAACATCAATGCCACCTAGCATCTGCTCACCCATACCTGCATAGATGTCAGCCCGTTGCTGGAATCGAGGATCTAGGTCAAACCCAACATCAGTTAGACGACCTTCCGCATCGACTTCTGTACGCATCGCACCATAAGGGCTGGTAAAGCCTACCGCACGAAACTTAGCCGCCTCTTCAGCCGCCGCACGAGCTTCACGCTCTGCCGCTATCTGAGCTTGTACCCCTGCCTGTTGTGCTTTAGAGCTTTTATAAGCACCGTATGCTGATATAGCTCCCCCAACAATTGCTCCCCACATAGTAACTTCCTATTAAGTCTTCATGATGTATGCCAACGCATAATACGGAGGCAAGTTTTTGTTTGTACCAGATTCACCAGCGGATGCAATACTAATCCCTGTGGTGGCCGTCCCTGATGTACCGGTGACATCATTACCAACAGTAGTACCAGAGTCAAACGAGTTATTCTGACTACCAGAGTTTGGTACAGAGTGGTTGTGTCCCGGATCAGTAACAGTGTGCGTGTGAGATACTACAACAGCATCTGCACTACCGCCTGTAGCGTCTACTGCATACGTATCACCTGCTCCAACTACAAAGCGATTACGAAGGTCTGGTGTGCTGTTTGTACCATCACACAGAACAAACCCTGTTGGAATTGATGCTGTGCTTCCTGACCACAGTAAAATAGCCCCTGAAGGTACTGAGTTAGTTGTAACAAAGGCTGTTGTCGCTAACTGCGTAGTGCTAGTTCCTGCCACAGCAGTCGGCGCTGTAGGCGCTCCAGTAAACTCTGGAGACTGTAAATTAGCCTTTGTTGAAATTGCATTGGAGATTGCATTGAACTCATTATCAATCTCAACCCCTTTAACCTTCTTGTTTGCATCACCAACTGGTAAATTGTCTTTAGATGCAAAGTTGGTTGCTTTAGTATAATCGCTCATTTAACTCACCAGTTTTCCATTCTTTGCGAAAATGTCCATCTTCTGCAGTGACAATGCACCGCCTTGAATATCTGCTTCAATACCAATTTGTACCACAGCGCCTTTACCACCGATATTTAATGAAATATTATCAAGAATAATACCAGATGAATATTCCGCTTCGTTGTCTGTATCGTCATCTGAGAAATACTCATCTACGTTGTATTCAGATGTAATACCTTCAGACAGTACAAACGATGTAGAACTATAATCGATATTGTAATCAAACGCCCATTTCAATGAGGCATCTTGATTTGTGGCTCCGATAACAGCTAATCGTATTTTTTTAAGGATACTTTCAAGAGCTGAGTTACCGAAGTCGAAGTAGTTGGTGAAGTAAGACATACGGTAGGTTGTACCATTGTCTGTATAGCCGTTATATCGCCCTACATAGCCATTTTGACCAACTAATAAATTCCCATTCTTTCGTACTGCATACGCTGATGGTGTAATCTCAGTCCAGAGTGTTACCCGTCTACTACCGTCTTGTAAAGAGGCTCTCATGTCGAAGCAATACGTGTACCCAGTGGCTGGTAAAGTAAGTAGATAGAACGCATTTGTCTGGGAGAAAACACCTTTGATTCGATATTCTGATTCACTGGCAATGTACTGTACAATTTCATCCCGGACATTCCGTGATACATCACCGATTGGTGAAGAAACTTCTTGGATAGTACGTCCAATCGTGCGTACACCGTCTGCAGAGAGGAATACAACATCACTTCCTACATTCTGTACAGAGTCCCTAGCGATACAGCCAACGCCTTTAATATGATCTACCATCTGAAAAGCTGTACCTGTTGGGTCTTCAGCTCCTGCAAAGAATGCAATGTTTCTACGCCCAAAGATTACTAGGCGATTGTTATAGGCTGTGACGGCTGTGATAGTGTCGTCTTCACCGAAGATCTCACGTACATTTAAGTAGCCTGTACCAGTCCCTGAGAAAGACTGAGGTTCTAAAATCTTAGACCAATAAAGAGTGTAGTCATCAGCAACCCAAACACGATTAAAGCAAGCCGCACCACAGCTAGGGGTTGTAGAACCGGGTGCAGAGCTATATTCATTGTATGTGTCTGCACTACCATCGTAGTACACCATTTGATGACCTTGCTGTACAAATACTGCATAGTTGTTGAAGCAGATAATCTGCCAATCATCATCAGTGATGGTGATGTCTGTGGCGTCTGCGTCTGTAAGCTCTGTAGACGTTCCATTCTCTTCTAAGCGCCATAATGCATTGTTAGCGGCATATAGAACTTCTAACGTACCATCTGATTTAGTGTATTCAGCAATGGAGCGTACTTGTCCAGTAAAGGCTGTACCATTTAACTTTGTCCATCCTTTTCGGCTACCGATACGTCCGAACTTGTCAATAATACAGTTTGTTGCCTCTAGCGCAAATCCATTGGAAATGGTAATACCAGACTCTTGGGTGTTTAGACCATAAAAGCCCGGTGCGGCGAGAGTAACAGCCTGCAGTGACCCCGCCATTAAAACTCTCTCCAAACAAGCTCATCAGCGAAATGGTTCGCTTCAATTGCAATATGGTCTGATAAAGACTGTGTATACAACCCTGTGGCTTCCTGTGAAGCGATACCACCGTCTTCACCACGTTCAGCAACAGCACGGGCATAAGCGCCTAAAATAACAGGCTCTGAAGGGCATAGAAGCGTATCAGAGTTATTTGTTAAGCTGTCTTGGGGGTCAACAATGTTGAACCGAATTGTGTATTCTGCACCGGGGATAGGGAATATATCAACCTGTGTATCCCCGTCAGCAGAAACTCCGTTAAAGCTGTAGTAGCGTGGTGCTTCCTGCACAGTGGGGTTGTTAAGAAACGCATCGTTAAACCAAGTTGATGAACGCTGTTCCATAAACCAATTTGAAGTGTCATTCACAACATCTAAAACACGAAAGCGGCTACCTGCAGTGTTGAGTTCATAGTTAAAAACACCGGCCTGTGTATTGGCTGTTAATGTTTTTCGTAACGCATTCCAGTTCCACGCATCTTCAACTTGACGCTTTGAATCGTTAACAAACTGACCGACTAACTTAGAGTAACTGTTTTCTGTAACGGCAGAAACTTCACGCTCACGTAGTCTGATTAGTACGGAATTTACCAGTTCTAAGTATGTCACTACCATTTCACCTTATGTGACCAATATCGAGCTGAAAGCTTCGATGGGGATGAATCTTGAGCATTATGTCGTGCATAATACGACTTCTTACGTGCTTTGTCTTTAGCGGATGCCGGGTTTTTACCAGCCCCTTTAACACCTTGTTGACCAAACCGAATAGTCTTTACTTGATCGCCTACTTTAGCAACTACAACATGAGACTTCTTTGGATGACTAGGGGTTCTTTTGGGCTGGTTATAACCTGAAACACCTGCACGAGCTAATCTGGGATCTTTCTTCGTTGCCATTATTCACCTCTGACCGCTGTAGCGTTGTGTTCAATGACAGAGATTAGGATTGTAGCAGAGTGTGTTGAAGACGCTTGAATTTTATCACCGGCTTCCATCATAATAAACTCGTTGTAGTTACCGCCGATCTGAAATACATCTTTCGATGACAGCGTTTTACCATCTAATATAGCTAACGCTGTGGTAGTAGATGCCTTGTAATACGTGAGGTTAAAGGTTTCGTTCGATCCTGACGTATTGGTGATATACACTAAAACCCATTCAGCACGTTTGTTAGCCGGTACTTCGTAGATATCTGTTAAAGAGGTTGTTAGTAACGCACCAACTGATCTTTTTGTAGCCATTGTATTATACCAGAAAATATGTTAAATGTCAAATTACTTACGATACTTTGCAGTCTTCTGTGCAACCTTCTTAGGCTGTTTAGCAACTTGCTTCCCTGCTTTAGTTGCTTTTCGTTTAGCTCTTGTCGTAGCCGCATATTCTTTTGCGGAAAGCGCCTTGATAGCTTTCTCCGGTAGATAACGCTCCCCGGTAGCTTTGGAGCCTTGTGTAGATGGCTTGCCACTCTTGGTACGCCATTTCTGTTTTGTCCACTTTTTCAGTGACAGTTGTGGCTTTTTCATTATGACTTATAGCCTCCACCTTTAGCTTTGTACTCTTTGGCAAGCATTTGAGCCTTTCTTGCACTCCACTGTCCGGGTTTACCTCCCTTGCCTCCTGCTTTGATCTTATTAAATAAGTTCTTTCGCATTGTAGGTTTGGTATAGTTCCCAGCTTCATTGACTTTACTTTTTGCTTGTCTTTTGACTGCCACGCTTCTTCACCTTCTTCAGATCAGCACCAGTAATCTTCTTCCGTGGTGGAGCTACTGCCGCTAGTTTCTTTTGCTTAGGGCTGTACTTGCTGTAAGGCATCAGATTGTATCCAAACGCTGACCAGACTTACGGCAACGACCCTGTGCTGTACAGGTGTCAGGGGTAGTACAGCCTGCACAGAGGATTGGCGTAGGGGCATCCACAATCGGAGTCTTACGCCGGGCGTTGTTCTTCGGTGCTGTTTTCTTTTTACCATACATCATTTCTTTAACATCTCCATAACGCCTTTACCGGCCTTAACACCGAATGAGGCTAAAACAATTACCATGAGAATCTCATGATACCAAATCGGCAAAGTTGCCAATGCGTTGAATCCCTGCTGAATATGTCCTACCATGCTTGGTATAAAGACAAGTATCAGAGGTATGCTGAACACTATCGTTAACCACTCGTCTTTCCACGAGTTCTTGGATGCTTCGGCCATGATGCGTTCCCAATCCGCTGTGGACTGTGCCGCTGTTTTCAGTGCGGTGGCTTTGGCCTCTGCGGTGGCCTTGGTTGATTCCGCCTTGGCACTGACCCATGTACCTGCCAAGTTCGTGATAGCTGTGACTAACCCAATCATGTGGCATT
>Ga0209654_1000535_pt1 | contig 36219 bp, 35 predicted proteins | sample SaaInl1SG_22_DNA_FD_184646 | JGI IMG/M metagenome (GOLD analysis project Ga0209654, IMG submission 184646) | Marine microbial communities from expanding oxygen minimum zones in the Saanich Inlet - ESP_161SG_22_DNA (SPAdes) (version 2) | ecosystem: Environmental > Aquatic > Marine > Intertidal... | reverse complement strand
GTGCGCATTGCGTACTTTAAATACAGCAGACATATCCACTTCATTAAAAGTAGTCAACATAGCGGTTTCGTTTTTGGCCTCCACTAAGCGTTCGGCGACACGTCTCCGCAGCATGGAAAGTTTAGCACGTTTTTGACTACGCTCGCCCCATTCCGGTTGGGTACCCATAGAAGGAACCGCCTTTACTGCGTCATTTTTGGTAATGCGTCCACCTCTCCCCGAGCCTTGTACTTGGTTTGGATCAATTCCTTTTTCGTTCATGATTTTTCTTGCTGCTGGAGAAGGGGTTTGGGCAGCATAGCTGGTTTCCACAACGGGAGCCTCAGCTACGGGTGCAGCGACAGGTGCTGCAGCGGCAGCGGGTGTTTCTTCTTTTACTTGTGTAGAAGCCGTCCCTTTACCTTCCGTATCTATCAAACAAACCACCGCGCCTACGGCTACCGCATCACCTTCTTCTGCTTTTAGTGTGATCGTTCCACTGACCTCAGCAGGAAGTTCTAAAGTAGCCTTGTCAGAATCTACCTCTGCAATAGCTTGATCTTTTTCCACATAATCCCCATCGGCAACCAACCATTGGGCAATTTCTACTTCGGTGATGGATTCTCCCGGGGAGGGGACTTTCATTTCTAAAATCATGATTTATTTCTTTGGTTTCTGTTTAAAATTGTCTTGCAAGGGGTCAAACACATACTCAATGACCTGCTGGTGGCGTCTTTGGAAACGCACTGCGCTTCCAGCTGCCGGAGCTCCATAATACCTTCTGGTAGCTGGCCTAAACTGTGCAGCTCTGGGTAAATGCAATAATAGAAAACTCCAAGCGCCCATGTTTCTGGGCTCTTCCTGAGCCCATACAATATCGTCTGCGTTAGGATACGATTCTATCGCAGACTCGATCTCTGTAATGGGTAAAGGAAATAATTGCTCCAGTCGCACCAAGGCAACGTCCATTCTGTTTTTTTCTTCCCGTGCTTTGAGCAGGTCATAATAGAATTTTCCAGAACAAAAAACGAGTGTCTTTACCTTTTTTCTATCCACTTGCGTATCCTGAATAAGCGGTTGAAAACCTCCTTTTATAAATTCTGATTTTGAGGAAACAGCCAGAGGATGCCGTAACAAACTTTTTGGGGTAAATACGACTAAAGGCTTGCGGTAATTTGTTTTCATTTGTCTGCGTAGCAGATGGAACATATTGGCGGGGGTGGTACAATTGGCAACAAACATATTGTCTTTTGCACAAAGTTGTAAATAGCGTTCCATTCGTGCCGAAGAATGTTCTGCTCCCTGACCTTCATATCCGTGAGGGAGGAGTAATACAATTCCGTTTTGAATTTTCCATTTGTCCTCCGCTGAAGAAAGATACTGATCCAACATGATCTGAGCTCCATTAGAAAAATCTCCAAATTGGGCTTCCCATAGGGTTAGGGTATTCGGACTTGCCATCGCAAAGCCATAGTCGAAGCCAAGAACACCGTATTCTGACAAAAGTGAATTGTACACACTGAAGTGACCCTGTTTTGAAGGATTCAACGAATTGAGTAAGATGATTTCATTTTCAGAATTAACCGATTTGATGACAGCATGACGATGAGAGAAGGTACCCCGCTCTACATCTTGTCCTGACAATCTCACATTAAATCCCTCTTGTAAAAGCGTGCCGTAAGCAAGGAGCTCGCCCATGGCCCAGTCCAACTGATCCCGATCGTAATACATAGCTTTACGATCGGCTATAAGACGTTCGATTTTACGGAGAAAATTGTCACTTTCGGGTAAGGCGGTAATACCTTTTGCTGTCGCATCCAACAAGGTTTTGGATACGGCCGTTTCAACAGGCTCTAACATAACTGTTTCATCAACCCGAATCAGTGACTTCCACTCATCCTGCATAAAAGGGGTAATTACGGTATTCTCTATTTTTCGCGACCCCTCTAAACTGTCCTCTAGGCGCTCTTTATACTCTTGCTCTAATTTTTTGACATACTGATCATCAATCAATCCTGCGGCTTTGAGTTCTTGTGCATAAATATCGCGGGGATTGCTGTGTTTTGCTATGGCTTTGTACAATTGAGGCTGGGTAAAACGCGGTTCATCTCCTTCGTTATGTCCATATTTTCGATACCCCAAAAGATCTATAAAAACATCCTGGCCAAAACGCATACGGAAATCTAAAGCGAATAAAGTGGCATGGACCACCGCTTCAGCATCGTCAGCATTGACATGCAAAACCGGGGAAAGGGTCACTTTAGCCACATCTGTACAATAGGTACTGGAGCGCGCGTCGAGGTAATTGGTCGTAAATCCAATTTGGTTGTTGACTACGATGTGAATGGTTCCTCCTGTGGAATACCCTTTTAACTTAGCCATTTGTACAATTTCGTAGGGGAGTCCTTGTCCCGCAATGGCGGCATCGCCGTGAACGACGATGGGAAGTACCTTATTGGTATTTCCTCCAAATTTGTTTTCTAATTTGGCGCGGGTGATTCCCTCTACAACCGCTCCTACGGTTTCCAAGTGCGAAGGGTTCGGAGCAATGTTCATGTTGATTTGTTTCCCTGTATCGGTAACGCGTTGTGAGGTCCACCCCAAATGGTATTTTACATCTCCGTCAAAAACCACTTCTTCATAGTCTTTGCCATCAAACTCGTTGAAGATGTCTTGTGTGGACTTCCCAAATATGTTGGCCAGGGTATTTAGACGCCCTCGGTGTGCCATGCCCATGACAAACTCTTCTACTCCTTGATTAGCGGCAGATTCAATTACCGCATCCAAAGCGGGTATCAAAGATTCTCCTCCTTCTAGTGAAAAGCGTTTTTGGCCTACGTATTTGGTGTGTAGAAAGTTTTCAAAACTTACTGCCTGATTGAGTTTCTTAAGGATGTGTTTTTTCTGTGCTTCAGAAAAACGGGGGTGGTTGTCATTGACGTTTAAACGCTTTTGGATCCAATTGACTTTCTCTGGGTTTCGAATATACATATACTCAACCCCGATGGAATCACAATAAATACGCTTTAAATGTTCGATAATGACTTGTAGCGTACTTGGGCCTATTCCCATAATTTCTCCTGCATTGAAAACGGTCCCTAAATCGGCTTGGTTTAAACCAAAGTTTTCAAGGTCTAAGGTTGGGGAATACTTTCTTCGATCGCGAACCGGATTGGTTTTGGTGAACAGGTGTCCTCTAGATCGATAGCCATCAATGAGTTTTACTACGCGAAATTCTTTTTGCAATTGTTCTGGCACCTCTACTTCGGGAGACTCCTGGATTGTCACCAGCTCGGTCACTCCATTGCTTTCTAAACCGAAGTCAAACCCTTGAAAAAAAGCCCTCCAACTGGGCTCTACATTGTCTGGATGCTGTAAATATTGGTCGTATAGTTCAGCGAAATATGCTGTATGTGCAGCGTTTAAAAACGAATAATTATCCATGCAGTCAAATCAGTACAAAATTCTAAATATCAAAATTACAACTTTTGCCTTAAGTGTCTTGCAATTTGTTAAAAATAGTGCCTTTTTTAGGCGAATTTACTTTTGGAAAATAAAATAAAATCGTGAACAACTTTTTTGATAAAGCTACTTTTTAAAAGCGAACATTTTAATACCTTTTCCGCATGTTTGCACTAGTAGATTGTAACAACTTTTACGCCTCTTGTGAGCGTGTTTTTCAACCGCAGTGGGAAGGAAAACCTGTGGTGATTCTTTCCAATAACGACGGCTGTGTCATCGCGCGTAGTAACGAAGCAAAAGCCTTGGGAATTCCGATGGGTGCCCCCGCTTTTCAATACCGAGATCAGTTCAAACGCCAAGGGATTAAAGTTTTTTCCTCCAACTATCCGCTTTATGGGGACATGAGCAGTCGAGTGATGTCTGTTCTAGAACAATACACCCCCAATGTAGAGATTTACAGTATAGACGAAGCTTTTTTACAATTCAAAGGCTTTCGCCTTTTTGACTTGGAGGAAGAAGGAAAGAAAATGCGCAAACAGGTGCGTCAGTGGACGGGCATTCCCGTCTCGGTAGGAATGGCACCCAGTAAGGCCTTGGCAAAAATCGCTAATAAGATTGCTAAAAAATTTGCTTCCAAGACGGGAGGTGTCTATTGTATCGATACGGAAGACAAGCGCATTAAAGCCCTAAAATGGACTTCCATTGGAGACGTGTGGGGCGTGGGACGTCAACACCGTCAACGCCTTGAGGCAATTGGTGTTGAAAATGCCTGGCAATTTAGCTTACTCCCCGACGATTGGGTTCGAAAGCATATGAGCGTCTTGGGACTCCGCCTTAAAAAAGATTTACAAGGTTTGCCCTCCATTCAACTGGAAGAAATTCAACCTCCAAAAAAAGGAATTGCTACCACTCGCAGTTTTGAAGGGACCCTCAGTGCGTTTTCAGACTTGGAAGAACGCGTCTCTACCTTTGCCAGTAGCTGCGCTGAAAAAATGCGAAAGCAACACAGCAGTTGCAACGCGCTTTTGGTTTTTTTCCGTAGCGACCCTCACAAAAAAGGAAGTCTGCCCTATAGAAACAGCTGTGTACTGCCCCTGCCCTATGCGACCAACTCCAGTATTACATTGAGTAAATACGCCGTCTTAGGACTACAGAAAATTTTTAAAGAAGGTATTGCCTACAAAAAAGCGGGAGTCATGATTATGGGATTAGTCCCTACGGTAAAACGTCAGTTGAGCCTTTTTGACAGCAACAATGCAAAGCATGTGACCCTGATGCAAAGTTTGGATCAAATCCACAAACGCTTTGGTCCCTATCAGATCAAACTAGCCAACCAGGACTTAAACCGCACTTGGAAAATGAAACAGGAACACCTTTCCAAACGCTTTACCACAGAACTCAAAGAAGTGATTACCGTAAAATAAACCCAATGGAAGATCAAAAGCTCATTTTTTTTCACCCCAACCCAGAGACGCGTAAACAACTACACCTGGCACAAGAAGGCGTTTCGGCAGGATTCCCCTCCCCTGCGGATGACTTTAAAGAATTGCGCATCAGTATTGACCAAGAAGTGGTGCGCAATGAGGAAGCTACATTTTACGCACGAGTCTCTGGAGAATCCATGCAAGGCGCAGGACTGGATGACGGCGATCTTTTAGTTATTGATCGAAGCTTAGAACCCCAAGACAACAAAATAGCAGTGTGCTTTATCGACGGAGCTTTTACCGTAAAACGACTGAAAGTAGAAGTAGATTGTGTCTATCTGGTGGCCGAAAATAAAAATTACAAGCCCATTAAAGTCAGTGAAGGGGACGAACTCATCATTTGGGGAATCGTGACCTATGTAGTTAAAAAAGTGTAAGACTGATGCGATTCAAATACCTAGGGGTTTCCTTTATCTTCTTTTTACTTTTTATAGGTTGTAACAAAGAAGAGCCTGAAACCATTCCCAATTGCATCGAACAAAAAATCAAAACCCTTAAAAGAGAAGCGGTTTGGAATCCACCTGCAAAAATTTACAGCTATACCTATCAAAACCGAACCGTGTATTTTTTTCCACAACGCTGCTGTGATTTTCCCAGCGAATTGTACGACGAAGACTGTACTTTACTCTGCCTTCCCGACGGTGGAATCACAGGGCAAGGAGATGGAATGTGTGCTGATTTTTTTTCAGAACGCTCCAATGAAAAATTGGTCTGGAAAGATTCTAGAGAGTGAGTTCGTAGCACTTTATTAAAGTGAAAAATACAAGCTCAGACCTAAACTAAAATTATTTTGTCTGATCCCGAGTACTATAAAGCAGAAAAGCTCCCTTTTGGTTTGAAATAAAGCCTTTGTTTCCCTCATAAATAAAATGAACAAATGGGAGTGGCTCTTTTGTTTTGGCATCATAGATAAAACCCTCAAAATGATTTTGAGCCAAACCCAATAGTGGGATACCCAAAAAAAGTTTGAAAAGAAAAAATAGGGGTTTCATGGTAGAGATTTGGGTCTGTTAACGTTAAAATTAAAGTTTTTTAAAAGTTTGAAAAAAATCCTTTTGTGACATGTTCAAGGTGCGCAACACCTGCTTTACAATAAACTCAGGTACGGGATCAATATGTGTTTGGATAGTGATGGGTCTTTGCATGGCTTCTTTAGCCCATTTTTCATGCCCTCCCCTTCCTTTAGAGGTTTTGATTTTTCGAAGTCCTTGCTGCTTTAAAAACCGTTTAAATTCAAGAACAGTTATGTTGGACAGTTTGTGTGTAGACATTTCTAGGCATATTGGGGAATGCCTATTTTTTCTTGAAAAGTTGTAACAGTATAGTTATTGAAAATTTCAGACAGGTAGGCTCTTTTTTTGATCAATTCGTTCATCTGTGGAGCCCTCCACTTTTTGGTCTTAGAAACGACTCTCTTCCATCCTAATTCTTGTAGTACAGATTCAAAAGTTCCTTTACTTAAGTTATAACTTACTAAATCATCCAGTGCGATCTGAAAAGAAGCTCTGGCTTCTTCTTGATTTTTTCCATAACCTGATAAATCAAATTGAGGAGCATAAAGAATAAAAATTCCTTTCGTGTCTTGAAAACTTACTAAGGTGATAGAGAGTTGCAAACTATTTTTTCGATCTTGAAATTTATCTGAATAAACAAGGTTTTGCATGGGGCTCAGATTTAAGGGTTGTACCAAAGATAGCAACAATTTTTAAAAAGCTTTTTGGTATATCTGAAATCAACTCACTCCATCAACACCTTGTAGAAAAGTTTGGCTAAAAAGGTGGCTAGTTGATCACTACTAAAATTGATCTCGGAGGTGTGTGTGGCTATAAAAAGTTCTGGGGGAGCCCCAACCAACATAAAGCTCAGCAGTAAAAACTCGTATTTTTCTGTAAACGATTTGATTTTTAAATCTGATTTTAAATCTCGGTTTAGATTCTTGACAATGGTTTTGATTATATCGCTCTGGTATGAGCTTTGTCGGATGTGTGCTTGATTCAAAATATGAAACTGAATCATTTCTGGGGTTCCGATCAGATCAAAATAACTTTTAAAAGTCCCGTACAAGTAGTCGTACACATTGTCACTCTCTTTTCGGGTTTGCTGAATGGCACTTTTAACGTTTTGGTTGAGCTCCTCAATTAAAGCATCAAAAAGTGACTGGGTATCCGGAAAGTAGTTATAAAAAGTCCCTCGGGCAATCTCACTTTGTTCTACGATATGCGCAACAGTGGTTTTTTCAAGTCCTACAGAGGAAAACAACACTAATCCTTCTTGCATCAATCGGTTGCGGACCTGCTCCTTTTGGCTCGCTCGTTTTCCCAAAACCTTTACTGTTTTGTTCACCCTAGAGCCGCTCAAAAATTCCTGCAATTCCCTGACCTCCTCCTACGCAGGCTGTGACCATACCGTAACGTTGATTTCGTTTTTTCATTTCATTCAAAAGCTGAATGCTCAATTTTGCTCCTGTACACCCCAAAGGATGCCCCAATGCTATGGCTCCTCCGTTTACATTGACAGTTTCTGGATTGAGTCCTGCTTCTTGAATAACTGCTAAAGCCTGAACAGCAAACGCTTCGTTCAGTTCTGTTTGTTCAATGGCATTGAGTTGTAGCCCCGCTTGTTTCAACGCTTTGGGAATGGCTACACAAGGACCGATACCCATATACAAAGGATCCACGCCACCCACAGCACAAGCTGCCAATCGGGCAATGGGTTCCAACTTCAACTCCTTTACCATAGCTTCACTAACCACTAGGGTAAATGCGGCTCCATCTGAAGTTTGAGAAGCATTCCCTGCAGTTACTACCCCGCCGTTTTTAAATACGGCTCGGAGTTTCGAAAGTCCCTCCACGGTGGTATCCCGCCGAACGCCTTCATCGGTATCAACCGTATGGGATTTGGTTTTTCGTTTTCCATCAGAAACAAACACCTCTTCTACCGTGACCGGTAAAATTTGATCTTTAAAAGCCCCAGAGTCAATTGCTGCTGCCGCTTTTTGATGGGATTCAAAGGAGAATTGGTCTGCAGCCTCACGGCTAATTCCATATTTCTCCGCTACGGCCTCTGCCGTGTGTCCCATACTGACATGGTAGTTGATGTTTTCCATATTGGCCTCATAACTGGGGGCCAGCTTATAGCCCGTCATAGGAATCATACTCATGCTTTCCACACCGCCCGCAACGTAAATATGGCCAAAACCTGCTTTGATTTTTCCTACAGCCTGAGCAATGGCCTCTAGTCCTGAAGCACAATAGCGATTGATGGTGATCCCAGCCACCTCCTTGCCTAGAGCTCTTGCAGAAATCAAACGTCCTACCTGAAGTCCTTGTTCTCCTTCTGGATTGGCGCAGCCCACAATCACATCATCCACTTGTTTGGGATCCACTTGTGGAACCGCTTGCATCAAGTGTTGGATGACTTGGACAGCGAGATCGTCAGAACGGTAATTTTTAAACCCTCCTTTTTTTGCTTTTCCTACAGCTGATCTGTAGCCTTGAATGATATATGCTTCCATCGTTTAGTTTCTTAAAGGTTTGTTGTTCATTAACAAATATTGGATTCGATCGAGTGTTTTCTGATTGCCCAACAGGCTCATAAATCCTTCGCGTTCAATGTCCAATAAATACTGTTCACTTACTTTTTGAGGTGCTGTTAAATCGCCACCACAAATGACGTGGGCTACTTTACGAGCAATTTCTACATCGTAGTCGGACATGTACTCTCCCAAACGGAATTCATTGATCGCAGAGTAAAGTACGCTCATCCCGCCTCTACCCAGAACATGTACATCTGTTCTACTACTCGGAGGCATATAGTTTTTTGCTAATTCTAAAACTTTATCTTTCGCCCTACCGATATTCATAGGGGTATTGACACAAACAAAATCTCGCTCTTTTTTCAGATATCCCAAATCATACGCTTCATAAGCCGAAGTGGAAACAGCAGCCGTAGCAATGGATTTAAAATAATTGATCAAAGTAGGGTTTTGAACGTCTCCTTCAAAAAAGTCGTCGGAGGCACGTAGGGCGAATTCCTTGGTTCCTCCCCCTCCAGGTAATAAACCGACGCCGACCTCTACCAAACCGATATAGGACTCTGCAGCATAAATCCCTGCATCACAGTGCATGGAAATTTCACAACCTCCTCCAAAGACATACCCCTGTGTGGATACCACTACGGGAATTTTTGAAGTTCTGATTTTCATATTGATTTGCTGGAAGTCGTCCACAAAGCGCTCCAGTACATCAAACTGCTTTTGCATAGCAAACATTCCGATGTTCATCAAATTGGCGCCTACAGAAAATTGCTTGGCATTATTTCCAATTACTAGTCCTTTCCAATCGCCCTCCTCAGCTAGTTCAATAGCTTCGTGAAGTCCTTTTCCAATTCCTTCTCCAATGGAGTTACTCTTACTCGTAAATTCTAGGCAAAGTACTCCGTCTCCAATATCGTGTACGGTACATTCGCTGTTTTTTAGTACTGGAGCCTGCTCTCTATAGCTGTCTAAAATAATAAAGGATTCTGTTCCTGGAAGAGGCTCGTATGTTTTGGACTGAATGTTAAAGTATTTTTTTTGTCCGTTTTCAAATTTGTAAAAAGAGGTCCCGCCAGCCGCTTGCAGATCCAAAATCCATTGAGGAATTTGGCCCTCTTGGGCTTTGATTAATTCCATTCCGCGCTCCAGTCCAATTAAATCCCAATACTCAAAGGGACCGAAATCCCAGACATAGCCGGTACGCATGGCATCATCTATGGGATAGTACTGATCTGAAATTTCCGGAACTCGTGCCGCAGCATAGCCCAAAAGGGTTCCAAAATAGTCTTTGAAAAAGTTTTGCTCTTTGGAATCCCCCGATACTAAATATTGCAAGCGCTTGCTCATCAAGCCCATTCCTTTAGCAGTTTTGACCAGTTCTATTTTTGGACGAATCGCAGGTTCGTATTGTAACGTCTCTAGGTTTAGTGCATTGATTATGGTTTTGCCATTCGCATCTTTTTTCTTGGTTTTTTCATAGAATCCTTTTCCCGTTTTATTACCCAAAAATTTATTGTCTAAAAGGAAACGCATGAATTTGGGTTCTGGTTTTTCTTTTAATGCATCGATGTACGCGTCGCCTTCTACATTTTCCATCACAAAACGACTTACATTGTCCCCAGTATCTAAACCGACCAGATCTTGCAATCGGAAACTTGCCGTGTTAGGTCTTCCAATTAAGGAGCCGGTCATGGCATCCACCTCTTCAATTTTAAATTTATATTTTTCGGTTAAAAGAGTGATTTCGGTTCCAGAAAGTACCCCAATTCGATTTCCGATAAAGGCAGGAGTATCTTTACATAAGACGGTTTGCTTTCCTAAAGTCACCGTTCCAAAATCCATAAAGAAATCTGTTATTTCTGGAGCGGTATCTACCGTAGGTATGACCTCCAGCAAGCGTAAATAACGGGCAGGATTAAAAAAATGCGTTCCACAGAAATGAGATTTAAATGCCTCAGAGCGACCCTCTGCTAAAAGTTTGATGGGAATACTAGAAGTATTTGAACTCACCAAGCTACCTTTTTTACGAAACTGATCGACTTTTTCTAAAATAAGCTTTTTAATATCCAGTCGTTCTACAACTACTTCGATGATCCAATCTGCATCTCCGATTTTCTCAAAATCATCTTCAAAGTTTCCTGTCTGTATACGAGAGGCAAATGCCTTGTCATACAATGGAGCGGGTTTAGATTTAATGGCAGTTTGTAGGGCCGTATTGACCATGAGATTTCGGGAGGTTTTGTCATTACCAGCCTCTTTGGGAACAATGTCCAACATAAGAACTTCCATGCCTACATTTGCCAAATGACAAGCAATGCCAGATCCCATTACGCCAGACCCAAGGACAGCTACTTTTTTAAGTCGATACTTCATCCTATATAATTTTTTTTAACTTTACTAAACTAATTAAAAAAATGACACGGTGTCATTTTTTATTTCTACTTTTGAAAAAAACCGATAAAAATGAGTTTAGAAAACATGATCTCCCAGTTCGAAAAAAGAGCAGCGACTGCGGAACCAATAGGAGGAACGCTAAAGTTTGAAGTGGATGGTGTAGGTATTTTGATAGACGGTAGCGGCGACACCAATACTGTTCAAGCTTCCGATTCAGAGGCAGATTGTACAATTAGCCTGACTGCAGAAGTATTAGAAAAACTTCGCGACGGGGACATCAATCCAATGATGGCTGTTATGGGCGGACAAATCAAAATCAGTGGAGACATGGGATTGGCGATGAAAGTCCAATCACTGATGGGATAAACCCTTCTCTCTCTTTATTGCGTAACCTTAAAGTAAAGTTGGTAACACTTCTTAAACAATTAGATACCATTAACTTAATCTAATTCAAGAGTTTAAGGTCTAAATTTGTGTAAAAACGATTTGGATACAACTCGCAAAATAGATCTTTTAGTCCTATCAGATGTTCACTTGGGCACTTATGGATGTCAAGCAAAACCCCTTCTCAAGTATCTTAAATCCATAGACCCTAAAAAAATTATTCTCAACGGTGATATTATAGACATTTGGCAGTTCAACAAACGCTACTGGCCAAAATCTCATATGAGAGTTGTCAAGTATATCCTTACTCAAATCCAACAGGGTAAAGAAATTTACTATTTGACAGGAAACCACGACGAAATGTTTCGAAAATTTGCTGGTTTTCAAATCAATAATTTTAAAATCTTGAATAAAAAAGTGCTTGATTTGGATGGGAAAAAAGCGTGGTTTTTTCACGGTGATGTTTTCGATGTCACCATGCAGTATTCAAAATGGTTAGCTCGACTAGGAGCTATCGGTTACGATGCTTTGATTTTGATCAATAGCGCATTAAATTTTATTTTATCAAAATTAGGACGCCCACGATATTCCCTTTCCAAAAAGGTAAAAAACAATGTCAAAGGAGCTGTAAAATTTATCAATAAGTTTGAAGAAATTGCGGTGGAAATAGCCCGTGAAAGAAACTACAACTATGTGGTTTGTGGTCATATTCATCAGCCGGCAATAAAAAAATACGCCCACAAAAATAAAAACATTCTTTATCTCAACTCTGGAGATTGGATTGAAAATCTCACGGCACTGGAATACCACAACAAAGAATGGAAGATCTATCAACATGATCTAAATCAGGTAGAAGAAGAACTAGTTCAAGACAATACAGATTTATCGCCTAAAGAACTTTTTCAACAAATGATGAATGAATTTAAAATAATGGAAAACTGATGAAAATCCTATACGGCATTCAAACTACGGGCAACGGGCATTTAACCCGTGCCAAAGAGGTCATTTCCATTTTAAAAAAAAGAGCTGAAGTAGATGTTGTTCTGAGCGGCCCTGATGACAACAAAATCTCTCTAAACCATCCCGTAAAGAGACACTATCAAGGTCTTACTTTTTTTTATACCAAAAAAGGGAAGATTCACTGGTTCAAGACCCTTTTTAAAAATAACTATTTTAAACTTCTCATTGATATTTTCCATTGTCCTGTGGCCTCTTATGACTTGATTATAAATGATTTCGAACCCGTAACAGCCTGGTCATGTTATTTGAAAAATAAAAAATGCGTTGCCTTAAGCAATCAGTACGCCCTATTTTCCGACAAAGGTCCAAAATTAAAAAAGCGGTTTCATACAACCCTTAAAATGCTTCGCTACTTTGCACCGGTTTCCCATGGTTATGGTTTACACTTCAAAAAGTTTGATGACACTATATTTCTTCCCATCATTCGAAAAAAAATTAGGGAACTGAACGTAAATGACTTGGGGTATTTTTTAGTCTATCTTCCCAGTTATGGCAAGGAGGCAATCCAAAACGTTTTAGTTACTTTTCCTAAAACCAATTGGGTTGTTTTTTCTCCAGAAGTTAAAACCTCACAGCTAGAAAACAACATTCAATGGGAACCGATAAATGAAAATACTTTTTTGAAAAGTATCGCAAGCTGTAAGGGGGTGGTAACAGCTGCTGGATTTTCTACTTTATCCGAGGCCTTGTATTTGAAAAAACCTCTATTAACAATACCTATCTCTTCTCAAATTGAACAAGCTTACAATGCCGCGATGATAAGCGAAATGGGAGGAAAGGTGCTCAAGGGTTTTACTGTCAAGCAAAGAAAACAAATTCAAAAGTGGATTGAAAATCCGAAGGTAATTCCCGCAGAACTGGAACAAAGGAACTACGAAGTTGTAGATCGCATTCTCTTGGATTATATTAAATCGCTTTTAAATCTGGAACAAGTACGTGCCTAAACTGAACAACTCATATCAGCACCACAGCACTGAGGAGATTTAATTTTTCCTTCGCAACTTCTGCAAATAGAGATTTGAACTTCTGTTCCATCATCCAAAGTCAGGTGATCATTTTCTAACGGTTGGTCGCATTTGGCACAGCTGGCGTTGACCGCCATTCCGCATGATGCACATTCATATGTAGCCATAATTTTTTTTTAGTATATTAAAGTTACTCTTTTTTTATCAAAGTCAATCCCCATTGAAACAAACTAATCAATAACCAAAGCCACGGAGCACCGTGCAGCAATAGGTCAAAATAATCCATACCTCCCATACCAATACCTCCTCCGGCAATCCAACGAATTTTTCCCAAGAGGTGAGGTTCAGGAGTAAAAGGGGCCAGCCCAAGAGTCAGCGCAATAATCAAAGGGGTTATAAAGGGTAATTTTTTACTCATATTGGTTTATTGTAGAACTGCAACTGGCCAAGGAACTTGTTCACCGGTCGCTTTAAATTTTGGCATTTGTGCATCCACTTTGATCAAATGTTCAGTAAGTGTTTGGGCTAATTTAAGGGTTTGTTCCCTGTTTTCTTTAGCCAAATTGTTCTCCTCTCCAATATCGGAGGGCAAATGGTACAATTCGAGACGTTGGTCCTCATGAAAATAAATCAGTTTCCAAGGACCTTCACGCACGGCACTGTAACTCCCTATTCCCGGTCCGGAAGGGCCCCATGCATTGGGGTAATGCCAGTACAAGGGACGTTCTTCAACTTTATTATTATGGTCTTCCAACAAAGAAACAAAACTCATTCCATCCAGAGTTTGAGGTAGTTCTGCTGAATCTACATCTGCCATTTCCAAGATCGATGGAAAAAAATCTTCAATAATTAAAGGGGTCGAGTTTTCACTAGCCGGAGCAGTCTTACCTGGCCAATACGCCAACATAGGCACTCGTATTCCGCCTTCATAAATGGACCCCTTTCCGCTTTTTAAGGGGAGATTATGGGTGTGTTTTTCACCTCCTCGAGCCACTGCACTCAAGCCGCCATTGTCTGACATAAACAAGATAATGGTGTTGTCTTCAAGTTGGTTCGCTTTTAAATAATCCAACACCTCTCCTAGCGCGGTGTCCATACTTTCGATCATAGAAGCGTATCGGGCTTCGGGTTCTTCCATACCCTTTTCTCTGTAAGGTTTTATATACCGGTCATTTGCCATCAAAGGAGTATGAATTCCGTACAGCGCGAAATACAAGAAAAAGGGTTGTTTTTTAGCTACAGGTTCGTCCAATGCTGTGCGTACTTCCTTTGAGAGTACTTCCGTTAAAAAGAGATCTTCTCCATGGTATTTTTCCAAACCCGGAACCGCCCAAACTTCTTTCCCTTCTTTTCCATTTCCAAAGTTTTCACGTCCCAAATAACTTTCTGGAGCTCCCGCAGCGTGCCCTGCAATATTGACCTGAAATCCGAGATTTATGGGGTTTGAGGAAGGATAGCCGATGGCACCAAAATGTGCTTTCCCAGCGTGAAGGGTAAAATACCCTTTCTCTGACAGTAACTGTGGAAGGGGCTTCGCATAAGCAGCATTTGGAGTAGCTGCCTCCAGACCAATTCCATTGTAATTCCAATCGGGAAAAGCTAACGTAGGGTGATTCAACTCCATGGGTTGCAGTTTGTCCGGTTGTAAGGTCCAGTTCGTCACCCGATGGCGGGCTGCATTCATACCCGTCATCAAACTCACCCGTGTAGGAGAGCAAACTGGAGTGGCATAAGCATTGGTGAATTTTATCCCCTTTTTTGCCAAGCGTTCCATATTGGGAGTTTTGTATGTCTTGTTAAAATTCGTAGGCTGATCCCAAAAAGGCACCGAGGTGTCTTGCCAACCCATATCGTCCACAAAAAACAAAACAATATTGGGAGGAGACGTTTGTTCCTTTTCAGGCTGACAGCCTATTAAAAATAAAGAGAGTAAAACGAAAAGCGTTTGAATTTGTCGCATCCTATTTATTGATTTCTGGTGCTTTAAAAAGTCCTATAGTATTGATCACTACTTGAGCTTTGGTATCGGTTACCTTAAAACGTACGGCTTCGACACGTTGGGTTTCAAATCGAATCAAGCGTTTGTTTCCAACGGTAGATCCTTCATAAATTTTCTTCCAAGTTCCTTCGGTCATTACCTCAAAAGAAAACGCTTTGATACGCTGTCCTAAGGGAATGTACTCCTGTACCATAAACGTATTGGCCGCTATTGGCTTTTCAAGAGTAACGCTTATGGTGGGTTGTGAATCCGCAGAAGCTGCTGCCCAATAGGAATTTAAATCCTCATCCAGCAACTGTTTCTTTGGAAAACCATTTACTTCAGAAGAAGTAGTTACCTTTTGATTTAACAGGTAATTTTTTGAAAAAGTTTCTTTTAAAAAAGCAGCCAGAGCATTTAAATTAGCAACTTCATTTTCGTGAACCAATCCTCGTGTATCCACGGGTAAATTCAACAGAAGCGAACTGTTTAAACCCACTGAATTATAATAGATATCTACTAATTTGGATAACGACTTCACTTGGTCATCTTGTTCGGGATGATAGTACCATCCGGGGCGTATGGACACATCGGTTTCTGTGGGCACCCAGTGGGTTCCGTTTTCTTGTCCGGCTGCAAAACGCTGGAAATCAGGCATTCCCCCGTAAACACTATCTCGGAAAATGGGAGACCACGTGGTCTCATTGGCATACCCTTTTTCATTTCCTACCCAACGGATGTCGGGTCCTGCATCGCTAAAAATAACGGCCTGAGGCTGCAGTTCTCTTACCAAACCAATGGTATTGGGCCAGTCATAATAGGTGCGTTTGTCCACGCGTCGCTCTTCATTCGCTCCGCCGTAATATCCATCTCCCCCATTAGCTCCGTCAAACCATACTTCAAAAATTTCACCGTATTCAGTTAAGAGCTCGGTCAATTGATTTCTGAAATACGTAATGTATTCTGGCTTTCCATAATCGGGATGATTTCGATCCCAAGGGGAAAGATAGACTCCAAACTTGAGTCCGTATTCTTTACACGCCTCTGAGAGTTCTCGAATCAAATCTCCCTTCCCCTCCCTCCAAGGAGAATTTTTTACGGAATGTTCTGTATAGTTACTCGGCCACAAACAAAATCCGTCGTGGTGTTTTGCCGTAATGATTATGCCTTTCATCCCTGCCTCTTTAGCCACTCGCGCCCATTGACGGGTATCTAATTCCGTAGGGTTAAATTGCTGGGGCTGTTCATCTCCAAAACCCCATTCCTTGTTGGTAAACGTATTCATATTAAAATGAATAAAGGCGTAGTACTCCAACTCCTGCCATGCCATTTGATAGGCGTTGGGCACAGGCTCAACAGCTGCAATGGTGCTTTGTTTTTTGGTACAACTCATTAAAAACCCTACAAAAAGAAGGGCGATAACTAACTTATTACGGGTAACTATTTTCACGTTTCTATTTTTTAAATTTTGGATCGATAAATTCCCAATCACGGATATGCGGATGGCGGTGGGCAAGGCGCTGTAAGGAATCTATTTTTTTAATGACTTCTGGTTGTTTTGCGGCAAGATTTTCGGTTTCACGAGGGTCGTTTTTTAAATTGTAAAGTTCCCAAGCCGTATTAGGATTGGTTTTCATGTCAACTTTCACGCCTTTCCAATCTCCCATTCGCACTGCAATTTGTCCTCTTTTTTCAGGATATTCGAAATACAGATACGGATGGTTTTTTTGTCCTTCTTTTCCTAATAATTCGGGGAGTAAGGAAATCCCATCGGGTGAAGTGGGCTCTTGCCCCGAAAGTTCTGCGAAGGTATTGTACATGTCCCAATGTCCGGAAACCAAATCGGAAGTTTGACCTGGCTTGATTTTATTTTTCCAATAGGCAATAAAAGGCACTCGAATACCTCCTTCATACACATCCATTTTTAAACCTCGAAATCCAGCAGCACTGTTAAAATAGTCTGCATCGACGCCTCCCGCGAAGGTGGGTCCGTTGTCGCTAGAGAACAGAATCAAAGTATTTTCCTCTTGTCCCCGCGCTTTGACAGCTTCCCAAATTTTACCCACCTCACTATCCAAGTGGGTAATCATCGCAGCATAGGCAGAAAGCGGATATTGGTGGGCGGTGTAGCCTTGGTTTCCGTAGTAGGGTTGTTCCTCAAACTGTCCTTGGTATTGCAACACTAAACTGTCTGGAACTTGAAGTGAAACGTGCGGTATTGGTGAAGGGTAGTACAAGAAAAAAGGCTTTTCCACAGCGGTGGTATCCAAAAAGTGAAGTGCTTTTTCAATCATTCGGTCTGGGGCAAAGTCGTTTCCTTTAAATTGATCAAAGGCCGCTTGATCACTTCCCTCCTTAATTTGGTTGTGCACCAAAAAATAGTCGTTGTCCAAAGGGGCTACTTCGTCATTTTCCCATAGGTGGGTGGGATAGTAGTTATGAGCTTGTTTTTGATCAAGATAGCCGTAGTAATAATCAAATCCTTGCAACAAAGGGCTCCCGGTGGTTCCGTTCATCCCCAACCCCCACTTACCAACCATCGCCGTTTGGTAGCCTGCTTTTTTCAGCATTTTCGCCAAGGTAGGAGTAGTTTCAGGAATGGGCATTTGACCGCCTTCTTTATCATCTGCAAACTGACCCAATTCGTAATTCCCACGAATGTACGCATGCCCCGCATGGGTTCCTGTGAGCAACATATAACGAGACGGTGCACAAACAGGTGCACCGGTATAATGTTGGGTAAACCGGATTCCCCCTGCTGCTAAACGATCTAAGTGGGGCGTTTTAATTTTTTCTTGACCATAGGCTCCGAGTTCACCATAGCCCAAATCATCTGCAAAAATATAAATGATGTTTGGGGCTGGTGCCTTTACTGCTTGGGGATTCTTGCATCCAAAAAAACAAATTCCCAAAAGGATGAGTACACTTTTTTTCATAGTTAAATTTTTATAAAAATCTGTTTTTTATATAGCCAATAGCATAAATACCAAAGCCCTAACAATACAAAAAATCCTGAGGTAAGAGACGCAAACCAAGGAGAAAAACCTCCAATTAAACTGTTGGAAAAAGGGGTTATTATTTTTAAAAACAAGGTCCCTCCCTCCAAAGAAGCAAAGAGGTAAATAAAGAGTGGATTGACTCCAACCACTCGGAATACTAAAATCTTTTTTACATGTGCTTTGATATCAATCAACCAGAAGCAAAAGGCCAAAGCGAGAAACGTCCATCCTGCAGAAAGCAAGACAAAAGAAGTTGTGGAAATACGCTTGATAACTGGAGTAAAAAAAGTAGAGAGGTAACCAAGAATTAAGGTTATAATTCCTGCGAGAATTAACTTTTTTAGTTTTTCTACCTGCGTAGAATTGTTCATTAACCATTTCCCGGCAACGACACCCCAAAGCGTGTGAGCAGTGGTTGGAACAGCATTAAAAGCAGCCCAATGCCCCCCGTATTCGTAACCACTAATCAAAATATTAAACCACGCTCCAAAATTCTCGCCTGCCACAAAAGCTTGATCAAACCCTACAACAGGAAAAAAGCGATAAAGTAAATCGGAGATTAAAATAAAGCCAAAACCAGCACTGATTTGAACCCAGGAGTCTTGTTTTAGCAAAAGAAATGAAATCAAATAAGTAAACGATAATTGGGCCAGTACATTATCAAACTGAAACACAATTTTCTCTGGCCCGATACAATAGAGTCCCCAACCAAAAAGCAAGAGTAAAAAAGCCCTTCGAAATGCGTGCTGACGAATTTTGATTTCGCTGTCTCCTTTCTTTTTCCTGTTGGCATAGGACAACGGAATGGAGACCCCAACTATGAACATAAAAAAGGGTTGTACCAGATCCCAAAAATGTAAGCCTTCCCATTTCGCATGATGAAAAAGAAAATCCATTACTGCAGTAAACTGCTCATTTCCAGAATCCATTAGGACTTCAAAAAGATGTGAAAATTCTGCAATTAGTAAAAACATAACAAAACCTCTAAAAAAATCTAAAGAAGCCAACCGGTGATTTAATTTCGCTGAACTCATCGTAGTACAATTTTAATTACAGTATCAATGTCATCTTTGGCGAGTTTAGAAACATCAATTGCCAATCCGAAAGAATCGTTCCGATAGGTAAGTTTTGTGTTGGTTTTCATATCGTAAATCCCTTTAATTCGAACGGGAACCTCATCGGCATGGATGATCTCAACACTGGGGTTTAACAAGTGTACAAAAACGGATTTCCCTTTTTGTGTAGAAACAAAATCATCGTTTGCTGGGATGGGCCCCTTACGTGTTCCATATATAGTGTTCCCATACTCCTTTAACCAGGCTCCCATAGCTTTCAAGGAGGTTTGATGTTTAGGTTGAATTTTTCCGTTGGGCATGGGACCTACATTTAAAAGCAAGTTGCTTCCATAGCCTGCGGCTTTGATTAAATAATGAATGAGTTCTTTGTCTGTTTTGTGCTTGCGGTCTTGAAGATTGAAACCCCATGATCCATTGATGGTCTCACAAACTTCTAGAGGTACAGCGCCTATTTGGTCTGCTGGCGTCCCCCAACCCGTCGTATTTTTTCCCGGTAAATCTTTTTCAAACATCTGAAAATCCTCCCCATCAATAACTCCGATGTGGTGGTTGTTTCCGATCAGTGCTTGGGGTTGTATTTCGTGGATCATCCCATAGATTTCATCGTAATGCCAATCTACTTTGACTTTTCCAAAGGTTTTTCCATCCCATTCTTTTTGATCCCAATGTCCGTCAAACCAAATCCCTCCAATCTCTCCATAATTAGTGAGCAATTCTTTAAGCTGGCCTTTCATAAAGGCGATATAGTCTTCCCATTGTCCCTCACCACGACCTTGAATACCAGTTCCTGTTCTTCCCCTAGGGTAGTAATCGTCTCGATTCCAATCCAGAAGGGAATAATAGAAAAACAATTTGATTCCCTGTTTGCGACATTCTTCAGCAAGCGCTTTTAAAACATCTTTACCATAAGGGGTACTGTCCACAATGTCATAGTCGGTCATTTGCGAATCAAACATGGAAAAACCATCGTGATGGCGACTGGTAATGGTAATGTATTTCATCCCTGCCTCTTTGACCATTGTTACCCACTCCACCGGATCAAAATCTATGGGATTGAAGAAAGTCGGTAATTTTTCGTACTCCTCAACACTGATGTTTTGGTTGTTCATCACCCATTCTCCATCACCGAGAATGCTGTAGACCCCCCAGTGAACAAAAAGCCCAAAACGGGCGTCTTGAAACCAGGAACGTGCCTCTATATTTTCTGGGCTGGGCTGATAGTTTTGAGCCCTTATTTTGGCTGTGAATAGGCAACAAAAAGTTGCCAAAAAAAGAAGGGTAGATTTTAAATTCATGGGAATTATTAATTTACTTGATTGTTTAAATTCATTGTTTTATTCTCTGTTAAGATAGTAAAAAAACCTAATTTTAAACAAAATGAAACCGATGTCTACTCTACTCAAACCCTTTCTTTTACTTACTGTAATTTTTATGATGAATAGTCTGAATGCGCAAGACTGGCCTAATTTTAAAGAATTTCAAGAAGCCAATGCCCGTTTACCACAAGTAAAGCAAAACGAGAAGCGAGTCGTTTTTATGGGAAACTCGATAACCATTGGCTGGCTTCAAACCCATCCTGATTTTTTTAAAAACAAACCTTATGTAAATCGGGGGATCAGCGGACAGACAACCCCGCAAATGTTGGTTCGCTTCCGTTCGGATGTAGTGGATTTGGAGGCTGCAGCAGTTGTTTTACTTGCAGGAACCAATGATATTGCTGGAAATACTGGCCCCGTGACTTTGGAAATGATTTTAGACAATATTAAATCGATGACTGAAATTGCGCAAGCAAACAATATAAAGGTCATTTTGTGCTCTGTACTTCCCGCTTTCGACTACCCTTGGCGTCCTGGGTTGGCCCCCAATGTCAAAATTCCGAAACTTAACAAAATGATCAAACGGTACGCCGAAGAAAGTGGCGCCTATTACCTAGATTATTTTACTGCTTTAGAAGATGGAAACAACGGCATGAGCAAAGAATACACTACAGATGGTGTTCATTTGACTCTGGAAGGATATCAGGTCATGGAACCCTTAGTTGAAAAAGCACTACAAAAAGTTTTAAATTAAATGAAACACTCAATTCTTTTCCTACTTTCTGGCGTATGCCTATTTCTAGCTTGCCAAGCTCACAAAGAACAAGCTTCTGTAGTTTTATTTGAAAACGGAACAGGGAACTACAATTGTTACCGCATTCCTGCAATCGTCAAAGCTCCAGACGGGAGTCTTCTCGCCTTTGCAGAGGGACGTCTTGAAAACTGTGGTGATTTTGGAAATGTTGATATTCTCCTTAGGCGCAGTGAAGACGGGGGAAAAAATTGGTCAGGAATGGAAGTTGTTGCTGATTTTGGAGTGTTACAGGCGGGTAATCCTGCACCTGTTGTAGACTATTTTGATCCGGACTATCCTCAAGGCAGAATCTTTTTATTTTACAACACTGGTGATGTTTCTGAACAAGACATGCGTTTGGGAAAAGGAACACGGGAAGTACATTATATTACCAGTGTGGATCAAGGAAAAACCTGGTCTAAACCTACTAACATTACCGAAGAAGTCCATTTTAATACCACTACCACCAAAGGGCATCTTGACTGGCGAACACATGCTAGTACGCCTGGTCATGCATTGCAATTTAAAAGAGGGGCGTATCAAGGACGTATTTATATCCCTGCCAATCATTCCACAGGGGAACCACAAGATGGATTTAACGAATATCGCGCTTATGGATTTTATTCCGATGATCATGGGAAAACCTGGTCTGTAAGTCCAGATATAGACGTACCCTCGTCTAACGAGGCCATTGGTACGGAACTTCCCAACGGGGATTTGATGCTCAATATCAGAGAGCAAAATGGGAAAACCAAACAGCGCTTAGTAGCTCTTAGCTCCGATGGAGGAGCTTCGTGGAAAGAAACCTATTTTGATCCTTCCTTAATCACCCCTGTATGTCAATCCAGTATTCTTTTATTTGAACAAAAAAGTCAATCCCTATTAATTTATTCAGGCCCCAATAGTACAGATAAAAGAGAAAAAATGACCTTAAAATTTAGCCTAGATGGCGGAAAAAGCTGGGTAAAAGAGAAAGAAGTGTATGAGGGTGGCGCTGCTTATTCTGATTTGGTTCAAGTGGATGAAGAACAAGTAGGACTTTTTTACGAAAAAGAGTTTAAGCAATTGGTTTATCAAGTTTTCACTCCGAAAGCAATCCTCTCGGAGTGAGAACAGGAAGTCTTATTTTGTAAAGGAAACTTTCGCTCGGTAATACCCCCAACCTAAGTGAAGATCTACCCCTGAAGTTCCTTTTTCAAAAGCCATAGAAAAGGCTTCTAAAGATTCATTTCCTTCGGTTAATGGGACATTGACCCGTGCTACATCCATATCCTGATTGTAACTGTAGGCACCCCAAACATGAGTCGCTTTGTTGATGATAATCGTCATCTGTTCTCCATTAGGAATTGCGTAAAGTGTATAGGAACCCGCAGCTAATTTTGTACTTCCTACTTTCATAGGAGTGTATAAAGTAAGTTCTGTGGACTCATTGGCACCCATTCTCCAAATTTTTCCTTCGGGAACTAAAGTGGTGATATCTCTCCCCTTAAGTTGTGGTCTGCTGTACAAAACACGAGCCAACTTGTTGGTTTCTTTGTTGCTCGCCGGGTACTCAATCATATCTAAAGGGCTTTTATCCAATCCTCTAAAGCTTTGCGCTTGGAGCATACCCCCTACAAGTAGTACTAGTGAAAGTGTAATTAAATTTTTCATGATATTGTTTTTTTTATTCGAAACGAAGATAAAATAAGTTTAGAGAAAGTGACAAAAAGTTCTGTTAAAATGAACAGGCTAGGTAAACGGGGTGATGGTCTGATGCCCAACGTCCTTCTGGTGTTTTGATCCACAGCTGTGCTGCTTTTTTAACCGTAAATCCCTTTTGAAAAATGTAATCAATTCTGCGTTCCGCATTGTTTTCTGTATCAAACCCCGTAAAGGTTCCATAAGTGGTATCAGTTTTGGGAAGTTCAAGGAGTACATCTTCAAACGCCGCTTGAAAAATTTGAATGGGTTGGGTCTCCGGAGTCAGATTGAAATCTCCTGTAATAACAGTAGGCAAGCTGCTTGGGTTGAGCTCTTTTATTTTTTTGAGGATCAGGTTTGCGGCTTCCGCTCTAGCTTTAACTCCCACATGGTCAAAATGGGTGTTGAATACCCAAAATTGTTTCTTGGAGGTGCGGTGTTCAAAACGGGCGTAGGTGCAAATACGTTCCAGTGCCGCATCCCATCCTACAGAAATTTGTTCTGGAGTTTCTGAAAGCCAAAACGTATCGGATTCCAACAAATTCAAAGCTGACTTGCGATAAAAGATAGGACTGTATTCTCCTTTTGTTTTACCATCTTCACGACCTACTCCTACATAAGCATAGTCTTCTAAAGTTGAAGTAAGGTCATTCAATTGATTGTGCAACACTTCTTGCATCCCCATTACATCAGGGGTGTTTTTTAGAAAATAACCCGTCAGCGTTTCTTTCCGAAACTTCCATTGGTTTTTTCCATCTTCGGGGTTGTCATACCGAATGTTGTAGGAGAGAATCTCCAAGTCCGGTGTTTGTTCAGTAGAAACGTACGAACTTAAAAAACAGAGGAAAACAAAAATCAATTGCACAACAGTCAGATTAAAAACGGATTTGATCTAATTCCAAAATACTCAAGAGGAGCACATTCGCTCCTTTTGCAATTGCTTCTGGAGTAGAATATTCATCTGGTGCATGACTGATTCCATTGACGCTGGGCACAAAAATCATTCCGGTAGGGGTGAACACAGCCATGTCCTGAGCATCGTGTCCTGCACCGCTGGGCATAGTTTGATGCGAATAGCCCAAGGCAGAAGCATTTTTACGAATCAGGTTTTGAATCCGTGGGTCGGTCAATGCGGGTTCTGCCGTCGCATCAATGGGGATAAACTTAAAATTTGTTTGGGTTTCCTCACCAATTTCATTGGCTCTTTGCTCGATTAAGCTATAAATCCTTTGAATCTTTTCCGCATCTAAATCACGGATTTCGAGACTGGTAACTACTTTACCAGGAATTACATTGGGTGCCCCGGGAAAGGCTTGGATCCTACCTACTGTACCTACTTGAGCCCCTTCGATACCCGTCACAATCTCATTTACCGCTAGAACAAATTTCGAAGCGGCAATCAAGGCATCTTTTCGGTCGTTCATCGGGGTGGTTCCGGCATGGTTGGTAAATCCTGTAATCTCTACATCCCACCACTTTAATCCTACAATCCCTTCTACCACGCCAATATCTAGCCCATTCTTATGTAAAATATTTCCCTGCTCGATGTGCAATTCTAAAAAAGCATGTACCTCTTCCGAAGTCCGTTTCACTTCCATGATTTTATTGGGATCTCCCCCTATCCTGGCAACCCCTTCTCCATTGGTATACCCAGAAGCTGTGACTACATCTAAGGTTTCTTTCTTAATTTTCCCTGCGAGCGCTCTCGATCCGAAAACAGCACCTTCTTCATTTGAAAAAATAATAAATTCCAAGGGGTGTTGGGTTTCAATATCATTTTCAATTAAAGTTTCCAAGGCCTCTATAGCTCCCATAACTCCGACATCCCCGTCAAAATGTCCGCCATTGGGAACGGCATCTATATGGGAACCAAAAGCAATCGGTTTGGCTCCTTTTTTAGTCCCTTGGCGAAGCGCAATGAGGTTTCCCGCAGCATCCGTATGAACTTTTAATCCTAATTTTTCTAAGTATCTGGTTAAATGCGCACGGGCTGCAATATCATAGTCACTAAAAGCAACTCGATCGTTCCCACCCTTTTCGTTCATTCCAAAAGTGGACAATTTTTTAAGGTTGGCTTCAAGGCGGTCACTATTGACTCTGAGGCTGTTCTGAGCCAAACTGAACTGCAACCCTAAAAAACAAATACACAGGAGAATAAAAGGGGACTTCAATAGAAAACGAGTTGACATATACTAAGTTTTTGAGTCCCCAAGATAGAGAAAAATGTGGCTTGCTGAATCGACCAAAATGGATTTGGGGAGTATTTTTTTTGTATTTTTCCTCTTCAAAATCAAAAAACAAACCCGCTAGGGCTAGAAGCTCAAGAATACTTTTATAAAACATTAAAATTATTGTATGAAACCTCTTTATCTATTCTTTGTGGTTCTAGGAACGTTATGTTCCAGTTTTGCTCAAACTGGAAAAGTGATGGACGAACTGAAACTGAACAGTAAAATCCTTAAAGGCGAGCGCAAGTTTGCCGTATACCTACCCCCAGATTATGAGACTTCCAGCCGAAGTTATCCCGTCTTGTATTTATTACACGGGTACACCGATGACCAAACGGGTTGGGTTCAATTTGGAGAGGTTCAACATATTGCGGATAAAGCCATAAATGAAGGTACTGCGACTCCCATGATTATCATCATGCCCGATGCAGACACAGGGCTTCCAGGATATACAAATGCCATTTCTGGTAATTGGAACTATGAAGACTTCTTCTTTGAAGAGTTAATGCCTCATGTAGAAGGGCGTTTTCGCATCAAAAAAAAGAAGCAGTTCCGAGCAGTTGCTGGTCTCTCCATGGGTGGAGGAGGTAGTTTTTTGTATGCCCTTCATCGGCCCGATCTCTTTTCTTCGGCAGCCCCTTTGAGCTCTTGGATGGGACCACAAACCCTAGAGGAAATGAATGATTTTGCAAAGCGAGAAAATATGAAGTTTGAAGAAAAAAACTTCAATGCGTTTTTGGAACGCAACAATCCATTAAAACTGGTGGATCAGATGAGTAAAGAAACCCTCAACTCCGTTCGCTGGTACATTGACTGTGGAGACGACGATTTTCTATACGAGGCCAACAGTTTGATGCACATCAAATTGCGTAAAAAAGGAGTCAATCACGAATTTCGTATTCGCGATGGAGGACATACCTGGACCTATTGGCGTACCGCCTTACCCACCGTTTTGGCCTTTATTTCTGAACGGTTTCATCAATAAAATAAAACAATCGAAAATGAAGCGTAGAAACTTTATCAATACAACTGCCCTAGCGGGTCTTGGAGTTGCCAGTCTTTCTTCTTTTAAAAAGCCTGAAATATATAGTTCACAGATTAAAATTACCCTGACTCCGTGGTCGTTAATCCGAACTGGATATGGCGGTTCTGATCCCTTAAATATCGATCTTTTGGACTACCCTCAAGTTGCCAAATCCCTAGGTTTCGAGTATATCGATCACGAAATATTTCATTTCCCACCAGATTTAAATGAATCCTATCTCGATAAAATGAATGAAGCAATGGAAGCCGCTGGAGTACAAAGCGCAGTCATGCTTTCTGGTGGAAAAGGAGACCTTGGTGACCCAGATCCGAAGAAACGAAAAGAAGCCTTTGCTACCTATCGGTATTGGATTGATGTCGCCGCATCGCTGAATTGTAAGGCTTTACGAAATGTGTGTGGAGAATACATTACCGTTCCGCATAAAGAAAAACTAAATTATGCCATTGAAGGAGTAGGTGAATTAGGGGCTTATGCTGCATCAAAAGGCTTGGACTTGCTCATTGAAAATCACAACGGCTATTCCTCAGACCCCGAATGGATGATTGCCTTAATGGAAGGAGTTAATTTAGAAAACGTTGGGATTTTAGGCGATTTCACCAACTGGACTTTGGAACGCAATCCCGACACATTTTATCCCGATCCGTACAAAGGGATCGAATTGCTCGCCCCTTATATTCGAGCGGTCAGTGCAAAGTCAGAACACTTTGACTCAAAGGGTGAGGAAACTACCATAGATTATAAAAAAATGTTTTCGATACTCAAAAAAGCACCTCAATTTGTATACGCAGGGGTAGAGTTTTTTGGAAACGATATCTCGAGAAATCAAGGGGCACTTCAAACCAAAACACTCATAGAAAAGGTACTGCGTGAAATTAAAGGATGAGCGCCTCCTGAATTTTTATGATGTATAAAATTGACCTAAACCATTAGAATCTCAATAGAGACTTCTTTAAAAGGAGAATAAAATGATCAAAGCAGTAATTTTTGATATGGACGGGGTAATCATCAACAGTGAACCGATGCACCAAAAAGCGTATCGAATGATGTTTGATGAATTCAATCTCAGTGTTTCTGAGGAGCTCTATGCCTCCTTTACTGGAATGGCGACATTGCCTATCTGCCAAAAATTATGTGAGGTTTTTACTTTGGATACTACCCCTCAAATTCTAATGGCTTCAAAACGAAAGTATTTTAAACAGTTGTTTGAAAAGAGTGAGGAACTCAACTTAATTAATGGTGTTTTGGAACTGATCCAACATTATCACCAGTCGAACCTTGTGTTGGTTCTAGCTTCTTCGGCTTCTATGGCAAACATCAATCTGATTTTTGAAAAATTTGATTTAAACCGTTATTTCAAAGCAAAAATAAGTGGCGCTGATCTAAAAGCCTCCAAGCCACATCCTGAAATTTTTGAAAAGGCCGTTGTCCTTTCAGGGGTTTCAAAAACGGAGTGTTTTGTAATCGAAGATGCTACCAATGGGATTCTAGCTGCGAAGGCAGCTGGGCTTTTTTGTGTTGCTTATGATGGGGGGCATTCCCACGGTCAAGAGTACAGTCAAGCCGATCGGATTGTCACGGACTTCAAGTCCCTCCGTATAAAAAATCTAAAATCATTTTTTAAAAACACATCTTAGACTTATGTTGTATATCCCTGAAATTTTTGGAACCTTTTTCGCCTTATTGTCTGTAATTTTGGGCGCTTTTGGGGCACACTTTCTTAAAAAACGGATACCCGAACCCGCAGTACAGTCTTTTGAAGTTGGGGTTCGTTACATGATGTATCACGGTCTCGCCTTGCTAATACTACCCCTTTTCTCTTTAGCTAAAACTGAATGGATTGAGCGCTTTTTTATTCTGGGAACTGTTCTCTTTTCCTTTAGCATTTTCCTTCTTTCACTTCAAACTCTTTTTAAACGCAATTTAAAAGTACTCGGACCTGTGACTCCCATCGGCGGATTTTTTTTAATCGTGGGATGGGGGCTCCTCTTATCAAAGTTTTTAAATTTTTATATCAAATAAAGCCCCTCTATAAAAAATAGGTTTTCCTTATCTGGAAATAAAAGGGAGTTTGATGTGAGAAGGATAGCGCTTAGAGTGATGAATGGTATTGCGTGCCACAACACTTATCGACTCGTTATAGTTGTCAAAGATCGCAACTACTATTTTGATCAAAAAAGTTGAAAATAAAACTTTATTGATCAATATTGCTCTTCTTTACTCAAAAGAAATAGGCATCACAGACCCTAAAAAACTCAAAACAAAAATTCCAAATACAACTCCAAGGCGGTCATAGGTTAGGGTAATAATATCAACGGATTAGAAAAAATTAAGTTGTACCCTTTGGCGTGAGAATGATCATAATTACAATCCAATTATGAATAAGGATTTAAAAAAATAAAATAATGGTAGGGTAAAACAACAGTTGATTGTTCTATAACAAAACAATTAATATTTTAAAAGTTAAATCAAATGAAAAAAATTATACTACTCACAACAGGAATTGTTTTATTTTCTTGTTCTACAGAAGAAATTATTGATGATCAAAACCTGATCGATGAAATAGAAAGCCTCGCTAACAATGAGGATGTAACTTTAGATAAAAATAATACAAAGGCAAGTAATGATACTGATAAAGACGGTATCAATGACGAAGCTGATTCTGATGTTGATGGTGATGGAACATTAGACAATGGAACAGATAGTGACGGAGATGGAATTAATGATTTAGCAGATGTTGATAACGACAATGATGGTATTGATGACAATGGTACTGATATTGATGAAGATGGAATTAATGATGATTATGACGATGATATTGATGGAGACGGAATTTCTAATGAAGATGACGAATACCAAAATCTCTCTGATACTGATTTAAGTTCATCTGTACAGAAAAAAATAACGGATTACATTAACGAAAATCATTCCGGTAAAACAATCACTGAAGTGGAGATTGAAAACCAAATCATTGAGATTGAACTTTCTGGAAACACAGAATTATCCTTTACACTCTCTGGTGCTTATTTATCTACCGAAGTAGATGTTGAAGATGACAACCACGATGATAATGACAGTGATGATTATGACAGTGATGATGATGAGAATGAATACAGTTCTTTATCTAGTAGCTCCCTAAGTGAAGCTGTTCAACAAAAAATAGAGGAGTATATCAATGATAACTATCCTAATGATACAGTTACTGAGGTTGAAATTGAAAATCAAAAAATTGAAGTTGAGTTGTCAAGTGACATTGAACTAATTTTTGATCTAAACGGTAATTTTCTTAGACTAGATGATTAAGTTATTTTATACAGTAATTTCTCTGGTTGTTTTTACTCAGGGAATACATGGACAAGTGTCGGAGTCTTTATTCGATGAAATCGAAAACAAACCCACCGAAGTAAAACTTCTTCCCGAATCAATGATTTTTACCCAAAGTATATTATGGGGTGAAAAAGGATTGATGAGAAAAACTAATTTATTTCCCCTCTCGATAGAAAGTCGGGAGCGGGAAATGAAAATTAGAAGAGGAATGTTAACTGCTCATCAACTCATTGGATACGCTACCCTTTTGGGAATGATTGGCCAGGGTATTACAGGGGTTCAACTGTATAAGGGGAATGATAGATTTGAAGACCTTCATGAATCAATCGGAGCTTTTACTACTGCTTCTTATTTTACAGGAGCAGGATTATCACTATTTGCTCCTCCTCCCTTACTAAGTGTTAAATCAAAAGGATTAAATTCTATCAAAGCACACAGATGGTTGGCAACTGTTCATTTTTCTGCAATGATTGCAACTAACCTATTGTCTGAAAGTAATAAATCCTACCACAGAGCGGCTTCTTACACTTTATTTGGGAGCTATGCCTTAGCCATTCTTTCATTTAAATTTTAAATATGATTCGACACCTTTTTTATCCGATCTTTTTTATGGGTGTCCTGATACTAACTGCTCAAGAGCAAAAATATCAACTCAATACGGGGATGAGCAAAATTATTTATTCTGCCAATCACATACTCCACCCGTGGAAAGGAGAAAATACAAATGTGAAAGGCGTTTTAGTATTAAATCCCAATACCCAGGAGATAAAAGAGATGGCAGTATTGGCATTGGTTCAAGATTTCGATAGCAAAAATGATGGGCGTGACGCTCATGCCCTTGAAGTTTTAGAGTCCTTGTCCTATCCAGAAGTTCGTTTTTACTCTAATTTAATGGAACAAAAAAAAGACTCTCTATTCATTCATGGACAATTAGATTTTCATGGGGTTAATAAAAATGCTACTATTGTTGGTATTAAAAAATTAGTAGAGGATAAAATAATTTTAAGTGGTAATTTCGAAATTAAACCCACAGATTATAAAATCCAACTTCCTTCTTTTATGATGGTTAAAATAGATGATGTTTTGAATTTTGAATTTGAATTAACGTTCAATAAATGAAAACGGCACCTCTAAATTCTTTATGTGATAAAATTGTATTTGAAAAAGTTTACAAACAGTATTCGAAAGACTTGTATCGATTTTTAACCTATTCCTTTCAAAATAAAACCCTTTCAGAGGATATTACACAAAATGTGTTTTTAAAACTTTGGGATCAGTGTGAAAAGTTTGACTTGCGTAATATTAAAAGTCTAATTTTTACGATGGGAAAAAATTTGAGTTTAAATGAAATTAAACGAAATCAAAAAACAGAAGGAAAATCAGTCCAAGAGGTAATATTTTCCGAATCCCCTCAAGATTTGTTAGAAGAAAAGCAATTCAAAGAAAAATTAACCCATTCGATCAATCAATTAAATGAAAAAAAACGCGTTGTCTTTTTAATGAACCGTATCGATAATTTAACCTATCATGAGATAGCAACACAATTAGAGGTGAGTCAAAAGACTGTTGAAAAAAGAATGCATCATGCCTTAAAAGAATTAAACCGCTCATTAGGAGTAGATTTAAAGAGAAAAAAGTAATGGAAAAGTCAACTTATCTAGCCTCGTGGATTGAAGGAACACTTAGTGATCTTGAGCTCGAAAAACTCGAAGGTAAAGAATCGTTAAAAAGATATAGTAAGATTAAAGAAGTTTCCTCAGAATTGGAAATCGGTATTCCAGAAAATTTGCATTGGGAAGTTTTTGAGAAACAACTTCCTGAGAAAAGGGAACAACAAAAAAAGACTTTAAATTGGGTCTATTCAATTGCAGCAGGTTTTGTAGTGTTGGTGGGTATTAGTAGTTTTATACTCTCTCAAAAAATATATACTTCTCCAAATTCTTTTAATCAAGTTGAACTTTCAGATGGGAGCATAGTTCAATTAGCCCCAGGCGCAACACTTAAACACCAACGCAGTTTTAATTTAATCAACAGAAAACTAAGCATGACCGGAGAAGCTTATTTTGAGGTTAAAAAAGGGAGCCCCTTTATCATTGACACCCCTAATGGAACTGTTGAAGTAATTGGTACCGCTTTTAAAATTATCGATTCAGGAGATTTTTACAAGGTTATTTGTACCGAAGGAAAAGTAAAAGTAACACACCGAGAAAAAACCTATTTTTTGACAAAAGGATTGTCTTTTAGCTCTATCACGAAAGGGGTGTATGAAATTGATCTTAACCAATATACTGATCTGTCTGCTAGTTATTACAACAGAGTTCCTTTAGATTATGTCGTCGATTTAGTAAGTAAACTCTACAATATTAATATTCAAATTTCCTCATTAAAAGACAATTACTTCACAGGTACAATTAATCTAAAAGATCAAGAAAAAGCACTGAGATCAATTAGTTTACCCTTTTCATTTAAGGTTGTTCCACAAAACAACAACAACTTTGTTTTAATTGAAGAATAAAATGCGTTTTATACTAGTATTAGTTTTATTCAGTTCCATCCAATTAATCGCACAAAAAGAGACTTCTTCACTAAAAAATTCACTTTTTGAAGCGGAAAAAAAATACACTATCACGTTCACTTTTGATGATCTTCTAATATCGGGATATCTGCCGCTAAATAGTGCTCTACCTGCCTCACTTGATGAATTTAAACACATCCTTGAGCAAGAGTATAAAATGAGTTGGAATCAAGACGGAAAAGACATCATTCTTTCCATTAATAAAATGGGATTGGGAGTTGTTTGTGGCTATCTCAAAAATGATTTATTTGATGAGATTATTCAAAATGCCACAATACTTCTGGGAAATCGATTTTCTGAAGTAAACGATATGGGGTATTTCTATTTCCAAAATGTAGACCCAGAAATAAAAGAATTGACTTTTGTATCTAAAAAATTTGGAACAAAAACACAGTCAATTGATTTTTCTGAAACGTGTCCTGAATACTATATTAATACAAGTGAAATTGATCTAGACGAAGTAATTGTAAATTACATTGCCCCTCCCATAGAAAAAGTAAGTGGTGGGAGTTTTGAGTTTAATCTAAATCAATTTCAATCAAGTCCAGGAACTATTAATCCAGATTATTTTGAATTACTTAAACTTATTCCTGGAGTTAATACTCCTAACGAAGACAATCAGCTTTTTATAAGGGGAGGAACACCAGATCAAAATCAAATTCTTTGGAATCAAATCAGACTCTATCAAAATAATCACGCAAACGGATCTCTATCTTCCCTAAATCCTTTTAGTATAGAAAATGTAAAATTATATGTAAAAGGGGTTCCTGCTTCTTACGGAGAACACACCTCTGGATTGATTTTACTAGATAGTTACAAATCGAATTCGAAAACTTTTATTGGGTCTTTTGGAATGGGTTTATTGGATAGTGATCTTGTAGCACATGGTAATTTTAAAGATAAAATTCAATTGAATATATCTGCAAGAACAGCATTCAATACTATTTTATCTGATCAATTTAAAACCAATACATTTAATAAAATTGAATTAAACAATCCTTTTGAAGAACAAGTTTTTTCGCAACAACGGATCTATTACAATGATTTTAGTTTTTCCTCTAGAATTTTCCTCAAAGAACAGATAAATTTAGACGTACACGGGTTTTATTTGGAAGACCAAATTGGATATGAACTGCTCCAAGGAAATATCGATTATAGTGATTTTCTTAACACGATAAGTTCGGGTTTTGGATTAAGAATGGATCTGGATAAAGGTGACTGGAAACATCACTACAACTCGTCACTCCATGATTATCAATTAAATTATGAACGAAAGTTAATACAATATGAAATTGAGGAGAATGAAATACAAATAGAAAAAGACTTTGAAGATTTAACAAAGAGAGAAAATCATATCCAAGAAATTCTTTTTAATTCAAATCACACAACAACATTGTTTACAAAGAATGATCTAACTTTAGGATCAGAGTTTCTTTTTCGTAATGTTGATTTATTCAATGAAAATAGTGTTAATGAAGAAGAACGAATACTTACAGAATCGCTTCAAGGATTAACTATTGTCTTGTTTTCAACTTTTAATTCTTCTCTTTTTAAAAACAATTCTATCGATGTTGGTCTTCGGTACAATTATTTTCAATCCCTTGGAATTTCGAGGATTGAACCTAGAATTAATTTAAATCAGAAAATCAGCAAAAAATGGATTATAAATACCTCTTTTGAAAAAAAATCACAGACGATTTATAAAACAAATGAGACCATTCAAAATACAAGTTCGAGGTCAAATAATCTTTGGACGTTAGCTGGAAATGAACTCTATCCATTATTAAAATCAACACAGTATAGTTTGGGGGTTACTAGAAAGGGGGAGAGAACAATTTTTGATTTAGATTTTTATTCCCGTCAAATAGGGGGTATTACTACTTTTAATTTTGGATATGTCGATCGAAATGATAGTGATTATCATCTTGGAGAGGCCTCTGTTCTGGGTGTTGATTTATTAATACAAAAAAACTGGAATAATTTAAACGTATGGACCAATTATAGTTATCAAGACAATCAAAATAGATTTAATGATTTAAAAGGGGGGCTTTGGTTTAATAGCAATTTTATGGTAAAACACCTTTTGACTATAGGTGTTAATTACAATTATAAAGGGTGGAATTTGAGTTCTAACTATATACTGAGAAGTGGTGTTCCTTATTCTTCCCCAGCGGGGTATCAAATCATTAATCAAAAAGTTGTGCTTGACTATAAAGCTCTAAATTCTGAATTCCTTCCTTCCTTTCAACGATTAGATGCGAGTCTCACAAAAAGGATTAGTATGAATCAACATTTTAAAATGGATTTAAAACTTGCTTTTAAAAACCTCACAAACAGAAGAAATGTTTTGGAGAGAATCTATTTATATGATTCAACCTCAAGTTCTATTAAATTGGTTGACAGATACTCAATGGTTCCCTTTATTAATTTTGGAGTTCGATTTACACTTGACTAGTATTCTATCATACCTCTCAAAATGAACAGTGTTCAAATATAAATTCAACATAATTTCTTGAACCCTAATTTTAGAGAAACATAAAAATCTGAGTTTCTACAACACCCCTAGGTTAGGAGGGTTATGAATTATATTCATTGGTATAAAAAGAAAAACCCTTCCAGGTGGAAGGGTTTAAAATTAGGCAGACTCGTTTTACCAAGATTTCATTCTATAGAGTGTCATAGTACCTAAAAAGTTGGAGATCTTATTTGTTGTCTTTTGAAACTTGACAAAGGCTTCTTGTTGCGCTTGCGTTTTAGGACCCCAATTTAAAGCAGCTGCGTAGTCTTTATGAGTGGTATAAACATAGTGTGATTCTCCATCTGTGCTTACGCCGTGTGTAAACTGACCCAGTGAAAGATAGCCTTGCTGTGGGAAAGCCTTCATTAAATCCATAAAGGCAGCCGCAAAATCTGGAGCATCATCCACTTTCCACTTCCAAACTTGATAGGTTCTCTCTCCTGATTTTTCTAGATTCGTTCGCAGCAAAGTGGATCCGCCAGAAACAGAAACAACTTCAGCAAATTGCAAAATATTTGAATTAAAAATTGAATACGTATCTCCCCCTCTAATTTTTCTCAAAGCAGCTAAGGCTTCGACTGACCCGGCAAAAGACAAGTAGTGAGTCGCCTCAGTTCCTTCAGGTTTGAAATAAATTCGGTTTAAAGAGATACTTACATTTTCAGGCTTTTCAATGTTCCCGTAAAAATCGTCTAAAAGGTCTAGAACAAAAGCGGCTTTACCTGGTTGAACTTTAATTCCCACCTGCTCAAAAGCAATATTTTGGGAAGTTGCAAAATTTGCAGTGAATAGAAATACAAATAATAATAATAAGAGTTTTTTCATTTTAATTGGTTTATGGTTAATAAAACATAAAGATAAAAAACTCTTCAGCATTTTAAAACTGTTTTGTAATCTAACTAGGCGTATGTTTAGGGAGAAGTCTTTAGATTGAATTTATTTGTTAACCCATCGCATTGTCTCAGATTATACTGAAAAAAGATAATTGTTTTTGGAGTGAAATGAGGTTTATAAAATCGAGTTTTAATTTTACTCATATTTCCTTAAAGCGTCTAAATAATTTTGTGAAGAGTGGAATTGTTACAATTGAAAATGGTAGGATTAGTAACAACGTGATGATCCAAAAAGAAATTTTTTTTGGTGAGAAATTGATTACTTCTTTTAATTTAATCATACTCTAAAATTAAATGGTACAACGTTATTTTATGTAAACTGAGTACTAGGAAAATGTTACTAAAAGTGAAAATAAAAAAGGTTCCTGAAGTAAATGAAAAGAGGATACCCTAAATAAAAAATCCGCAACGTCATGTAAAACAATCTGTTACGGATTCTTAAAGTACTCGGAGCGGGACTTGAACCCGCACGACCGCAATGGTCATTGGATTTTAAGTCCAACGTGTCTACCAATTCCACCATCCGAGCAAACGACAGAGCGAAAGACGGGATTTGAACCCGCGACCC
>Ga0209654_1000533_pt1 | contig 36348 bp, 33 predicted proteins | sample SaaInl1SG_22_DNA_FD_184646 | JGI IMG/M metagenome (GOLD analysis project Ga0209654, IMG submission 184646) | Marine microbial communities from expanding oxygen minimum zones in the Saanich Inlet - ESP_161SG_22_DNA (SPAdes) (version 2) | ecosystem: Environmental > Aquatic > Marine > Intertidal... | reverse complement strand
GATCATGCTTACACCTTTTCCGTAGGTGAGATTGACGAAGACACTCAAAAGTTATTAGAGGTTACTAAAGCTTCGCTTTATGAAGGCATTCGAGCATTTAAACACAACAACCGTGTAGGAGATGTTGGGTATGCCATTCAAAATTACTGTGAATCTCATGGTTATGGAGTGGTAAGAGAACTCATCGGACACGGCATTGGTCGTATCATGCACGAAGAACCCGAAATGCCAAATTATGGAAAACGCGGTCGAGGAAAAAAATTTCAAGAAGGAATGGTGGTTGCTATTGAACCGATGATCAATATGGGAACGCATAAAGTCAAACATCACAACGATGGGTGGACAATTACTACAAAAGACAACAAACCTAGTGCCCATTTTGAACACAATGTTGCGCTTGTAGATGGAAAACCCGAATTATTATCAACCTTTGCTTATGTTTATGAAACACTCGGAATAAAAAGTAATGAAGAGGATGGACTAAGAGTCCATCCATTAACACTATAATTAACCAATACATGAGTCGCTTAAAAGCTATTGAATTACAACTAGAACCCCTTCGTGAGCAACTAAAATCACACCCTTTATATAATACCCTTTCAAACATAGAGGATGTCGCTGTGTTTATGGAGAACCATGTGTATGCAGTGTGGGATTTTATGTCCTTACTTAAATCACTTCAAAATCATTTGACAAATACAAATGTTCCTTGGACCCCAAAAGGACATGGACCAACAGCACGTTTTATCAATGAAATCGTGATGGCTGAAGAAAGTGATGTCAACGAACTGGGAGTGCCGATGAGCCACTACGAAATGTATTTGGATGCAATGGATCAAGTGAACGCAGACACGAGTGCCATAGGCTTGTTTGTAAATGCGATTGAAAACGGAGACTCCATTCAAACGGCCGCCAAACGCATTGATTTAGAGACACCTATTTTAGAGTTTATACAATTCACCATGGAAGTGGTGAACTCCAACAAACCACATTGTATCGCTTCGGCTTTTACGTTTGGAAGAGAAGATGTGATTCCAGATATGTTTTTAGAAATCGTGAGCCAATCACAAACTCAAGATGACGATAAAACCTATGGTAAATTACTATACTATTTGAACCGTCATATCGAATTAGATGGCGATGAACACGGTCCTATTTCATTGAAGATGGTGGCTGAACTCTGTGGCGAAGACACCACTAAATGGGAAGAAGTTTTGGAGACTGCAAAAGACGCTTTGAAGTTTCGTCTTAAATTATGGGATCATATTACAGATTGTATTTTAAAACTTAATACATTAGAGGTTCAAAACACTTAAATTTTGAAAACACTTTTTAAGTTTATTTTAAATTTAATACCACGACCCCTACTCATAAAACTGAGTTATATTGCACAACCACTTCTAGTTTTATTTTTAAGAGGAAGTCGCTATACCGATCCAATTGATGGTAAACAGTTTCGGAAATTTTTGCCTTATGGTTATGAAAACCCGCGAGAAAATGTGCTCTCACCCTCCACCCTGTCCTTAGAGCGTCACCGGTTATTGTGGTTATATCTAAAAAATGAAACCGATTTTTTCACTGCACCCAAAAAAATATTACACTTTGCACCCGAGCAAGCGTTTCATAAACAGTTCAAAAAAATAAAGCATTTTGACTATGTGACTACCGATCTGAATTCACCCATTGCGACAGTCAAAGCAGATATTTGTAATCTTCCGTTTGAATCCAATAGTTTTGATGTCATTCTATGCAATCATGTGCTGGAGCATATTTTGGACGATACCAAAGCCATGCAAGAACTTTTTCGTGTCCTCCGCCCTAGAGGAATGGGCATCTTTCAAATCCCACAAGATTTAAATCGCGACACCACTTTTGAAGACCATAGCATTACCGATAAAAAGGAACGCGCTAAAATTTTTGGGCAGTATGACCATGTGCGGATTTATGGACGTGATTACTTTGAAAAACTAAGAACAATTGGCTTTGAGGTGAATGAAGTGGATTATAACGCTGCATTATCAGATCAAGAAATTGACCGCTACCGATTGGCTAAAGGCGAAATTATTCCTGTGGTTTATAAACCTATTTAATAGGGAAATTGTTCAAGGCTAACACTTCAAAATCCTTATTTTTATTATAAAAAATAAGATACGCTTGCAGCTCAGGATGCTGAGCTAAAAACGCTTTAACTCTTTCAACACCCATCGCCTGAAAAGCTGTCGCATAGCCATCGGCCATCATACATGTATCGGCAATTACGGAGACACTTAAAATATTTGTTTTGGTTGGATAGCCTGTTTTGGTATTTATGATATGGGCATACCGATTGCCATTAACGTCTAATTTAAACTTACGGTAAGTTCCAGAAGTTGCCATGGCTTTATCTTTAAGTACTAATACGTTATCATAACTCTGTGAGCCATCAAAATTGGGGTTTTCAATACCAACGGTCCACCCACTTTGTTTGGTTGTGTTGATGCCTTTTGCTCGGAGTTCACCTCCAATATTAATGAGGTAATTGGTGCTGTTTTTAGCGTCTAAAAACGCTGCAACAACATCCACAGCGTAGCCTTTGGCAATGGCGTTAAAATCTAAATAAGGTTTGGGAGCTGTTTTAATGAGGGTGTTGTTTTTTAACTCTATTTTGTCAAAGCCAACAAACTGCATTAAGCTATCAATCTTTAGACTATCGAGTTTGGTTTTATTGAGTTCTGAGCCAAAATTCCAGGCATTGACAAGCGTTCCAATCGTAGGATCAAATACGCCATTTGTTGCCTTGTATATGTTTTTTGACGCCTTAAATACTTCTACAAAATGAGCATCCACAACATCTAATTGGTGTTTATTAACTTTTGAGATGTCTGAATCCGTTTGGTAATTAGACATGGAAGTATTGATGACTGAAAAAATACTATCGATTGACTTTTGATGATTTTCGTTGTTGTTTGAAGAATAAGTAACCTCATAAAAAGTGCCAAAGATTGGGCCATTTAATTTCCTGATTGCTAGTTCTTGATCACAAGAAACGCATGAAACTAAAATCCCTAAATAAAAGAAAATAAACCTGTACTTCATTTAATTCAAATTTGTTTCGATGACTTGAATTCCATTGTATTCTATAAGGTATTCTTCATTAAGATACACAGGTAGATCTTCGCCTTTTGGGTTGCCAATACCAACTCCGGCATACAGTACTTTTGCATCTTTGTCCATAGCATGATTTTTGAAGGTTTCCATCCAAATGACATCATAATTATTAGGGTTTTCAGGGAGCTTCACCACCCGAACGATGACAAAAAAGTATTGACTATTTTTATCAATACACACAAACTGAGGGTGTTTTTTGAGTTTACTATTAATGGCTACAAACTCAAAACCTCGGGACTCTAAATCCTTCCCAACGTGATTCATTGCTAAGTTGTGCATTTCTTGTTTTGAAAGTGGTTGACTCATGGTACAAAAATACATAAGAGGCTGTTTGAAAAGTTTTTTTCTTGTCTAGCTGAACTCGTTTCAGCTTCTCATAATTATTGGTTTTCAATATTTTGAGATTCTGAAATACCTACCTACGGCAGTAGGAATTTAGAACGACAGGTTTTCTACTTTTTAGACGACCTCCCAATTATAAAAAAAGATTTAGAAGTGATTAACCCCCAAAGTCATCAAATCGAATGTGTTCATCTGGAATTCCAAAATCTTCACCCATTTTTTGAACCGCTTGATTCATTAATGGAGGTCCACAGAAATAGAGTTCGATATCTTCTGGTGATTCATGATGATTTAAATAATTATCGATCACACAGTTGTGGATAAATCCAACAAATCCATCACCTTCGCCATCAATTCCGTCTTTTACTTTCCAGTTATCTTCTTCCATGGGTTCGGATAAGGCAAGGTAAAATTTAAAATTTGGAAATTCTTTTTCAAGTTGTTCAAAATGGTCTAAATAGAACAATTCACGTTTAGAACGTCCTCCGTACCAATAGGTTACTTTACGACCTGTTTTAAGAGTTTTGAATAGGTGGTATAAATGTGAACGCATTGGTGCCATACCAGCACCTCCACCAACGTATAACATTTCGGAATCACTTTCATTAATAAAAAACTCACCGTAAGGTCCAGAGATAGTAACTTTATCGCCAGGTTTTTGAGCAAAAATATAAGAGGATGCAATTCCAGGGTTCACGTCCATCCAAGCATTTTTGGCACGGTCCCATGGCGGCGTTGCAATACGCACGTTTAACATAATTTCACGTCCTTCTGCAGGGTAAGATGCCATTGAATAGGCACGCTCTACAGTTTCACTATTTTTCATTGTTAGTGTCCAAAGACCAAACTTGTCCCATTCCGCTTGGAATTTGTCTGGAGTATCATGTTCTTCTGGATGCGCTGTAATATCAATATCCTTAAAGTCTATTTCACATTCTGGTATTTCGATTTGAATATATCCACCTGCTTTATATCCCATGTCTTCTGGGATTTCCACTACAAATTCTTTAATAAAAGATGCTACATTATAATTTCTTACAACGGTAGCTTCCCATTTTTTAATTCCAAAAACTTCTTCTGGAATGGTAATTTCCATGTCTTGTTTTACTTTTACCTGACATGATAAACGTGCCCCATCTTTAAGTTCTTTTCTTGAGAAGTGAGGTGTTTCTGTTGGTAGGGCTTCACCCCCACCAGAGAGCACATGGCACTCACATTGAATACAGGTTCCTCCACCTCCACAAGCAGAAGGTAAAAATATTTTATTTCCACCTAATGTGGATAATAATGTAGCTCCCGAAGCAACTTCAATTTCACGTTCACCATTGATAAGGATTTTTACAGGACCTGAAGGTGATAGTTTTTGTTTTACAAAAAGTAGTACACTAATTAATACTAATGAAATTACTAAAAATGCTACGACGGTAGCTAAAATGGTTCCGGATGTTCCAGCGGCTAAAATCATCATATTAGTTAACTGTTTTTATTTGGTTTTCTACTTTTTTTTCAATTTCTAAAGTTTCAGTAACGACTTCTTTTGGCGTTTCTTTCACTTCTTCGTCACCTCCTGTGAGCATACCACCAAAGCTCAAGAACCCAATTCCCATGAGTCCTGTAACAATGAATGTAATTCCTAACCCTCTGAGTGGTGCAGGCACATTAGAATAGCGTATTTTTTCGCGAATAGCGGCAATCGCTAAGATGGCTAAAAACCAGCCAATTCCTGATGAAATTCCATAATTTACTGCCAAGCCTAAAGTTTCTATTTCACGTGACTGCATAAATAAAGACCCTCCTAATATGGCACAGTTTACTGCAATTAGTGGTAAGAAAATACCAAGTGAGTTGTAGAGTGAAGGTGAAAATTTTTCAACTACAATTTCAACGAGTTGAACCATTGTTGCAATCGTTGCAATAAACATAATGAACGAAAGAAAACTAAGGTCATACTCTGCGAATTCAGGACCTAACCATACTAGTGCACCAGGTTGTAATAAGTATTGATCTAACAACCAGTTTAAAGGCACTGTAATCGCCAGTACAAAGATGACTGCGGCACCAAGTCCTACGGCGGTTGCTACTTTTTTAGAGACGGCTAAATAGGAGCACATGCCCAAGAAAACCGCAAACACCATATTATCAATAAAAATTGATTTGAAAAATAATTCGATGTGTTCTATCATTGTCTTTTATTTAAATTCTTACTAAAGAAATTAATCTTCAATTAATGTTGTGTTTCTACTGCGTTGTACCCAAATAATAAGACCTACAATAATCAAGGCCATAGGAGGCATGAGCATAAATCCATTATTTTCATACCCTGTAGAATAAAGTCCTGTTTTTTCAATCGGATCGCCCAATACTGGAATTCCAAAAAGAGTACCTGATCCAAAAAGTTCTCTAAAAAACCCTACAACCAAAAGTATAACTGCATATCCAAATGCATTTCCGATACCATCTAAAAAAGCTTTCCATGGACCGTTTCCAAGAGCAAAGGCTTCAAAACGCCCCATAATAATACAGTTGGTAATGATGAGTCCAACGAATACAGAAAGTGTTTTACTGAGTTCGTAAGCATAGGCTTTAAGAACTTGATCGACGATAATTACTAAAGACGCTACTACGATGAGTTGAACGATAATTCTGATTTTTGAAGGAATGATGTTACGCATTAATGAGATGACAACATTTCCAATTCCTAGTACAAAAAGTACTGCGATTCCCATCACTAAAGAGGCTTTGAGTTCGGCTGTAATTGCTAAAGCAGAGCAAATTCCTAATACTTGAATTGTAATTGGGTTGTTATCTGCTAACGGATCCGTTATTAATTTGGCATCTTTTTTTGAAAGTAGTCCCATGTTAGTTCAATTGATATTTTAAATTTTTAAAGTATGGTAAGTACAATTTTAGATCGCTCTTAATCATTGCAGATACGCCATCACCTGTGATTGTAGCACCAGCTAACGCATCGACTTCATAATCGTCTTTAATAAGGTTTTTGGGGTCATTATTTCCTTTTGCTACAGTAATTCCTTTAAAGTCACCATTGTCTGAAAGCAATTTTTCTCCCACAAAATCGTCCATAAAATAACGTTGTTTGATATTGGCTCCTAAACCAGGTGTTTCAGCAGCATGATCAAAAAAGGCACCTTGAACCACCATGTCTTCATCAAGTGCCACATAGCCCCAAATAGCATCCCACAGTCCTTTTCCTCGAATTGGCACAATGTAAAAGGATTTACCTTCTTTTTCTCCTATAAATAAAGGAAGTAATCGAGTTCCGCCATTTTTGGCTTTTGCTTGTTCTTTTTTGACATCAATAAGGTAAGCTTCCGTATTTTCTTCAGAACTTCCATTCGCATTAATCAATAATTGTTTTGAGATATATTTTGAAAATTCGCCAGCAACTTTATCGGTTCCAATAAATTTAATATCAGTAGCTCCGTTTTCATTGATTCCCATTGCATACAGAATGTTTTGTTGTTTTTCCATACGCTCATTCTCTTGAATATTGGGTTTCAATGAGGAGGCCGTAAAGGCTAATAAGGATCCTACGACAACTACCATTGCGATGGCAAATACGATCGTATATTTATTTGTGTCTGTATTAGTACTCATAATTATGCAGTTTTAACTTTAAGACGTTTCATTCGTTTTTTGACATTTCCTTGTACCACATAATGATCGATGGTTGGAGCAAACACATTCATGAGAAGAATGGCTAAAAAGACTCCTTCTGGATAGGCTGGATTAAACACACGTATCATAATGGAAATGAATCCTATCAAAAATCCATAAATCCATTTTCCTTTGTTGGTTTGAGCAGCGGTTACAGGATCGGTGGCCATAAATACGGCTCCAAATAAGATACTTCCAATGATTAGATGTTGCCAGAATGGAACGCTCATCAATCCAAAAAACTTGCTTGAGCTTGAAATCCAACCGGCATCTACAACCCCATTAAAAATGAGTCCCATAGTAAGCGCTCCTATAATTGTACTGAAGATGATTCTCCAGCTTCCAATTTTTGTAAATATCAAAAAGAATGCCCCAAAAAGAATCAATAATTTTGAGGTTTCTCCAACTGAACCTGGAATTATTCCCCAGAACATATCCCAATAGTCATATACTACGGAATTGTTTTGAGCATAACTTCCTAAGATGGTTTCTCCTGAAATGGCATCTGCTGTTCCAGCTCTTTCAACCGCTCCGTGTACCCAAACTTTATCACCACTCATCCATGTTGGATAGGCAAAGAATAAAAAGGCACGAATGGTCAGTGCTGGATTTAAAATATTCATTCCTGTACCTCCAAAAACTTCTTTACCAATCACCACACCAAAAGCCACAGCAACTGCAAGCATCCATAGTGGTAAGTCTATTGGAACAATAAGTGGCACTAACATCCCTGTAACAAGATAGCCTTCTTCGACTTCATGTCCTTTAATGACAGCAAAAAGAAACTCAATTGCCAAGCCAACTCCATATGAAACAACAACTAAAGGCAAAACTTTCCATAATCCAATGACTAAGTTGTCCCAAGTCCAAAATGATGCTCCTAAAAACCCTTGAGCAGATTCGATTGTTCCCAATGCCAAGTGATGTTGGTAACCTGCATTAAACATTCCAAAAATCAAACATGGAACCATGGCCATAATAACGGTATTCATGGTACGCTTTAAATCATCGGCTGCTTTGATATGTGTACCGTTGTGGGTAGTTTCGTTTGGTAAATATAAAAAGGTATGTAAGGCATTAAAGGCCGGAGCCATTTTTGTGCCTCTATACTTTTCTTTAATAGTGTGTAATTTACTTTTTAAACTCATTTTTATCCTATTTCTTTAAGCATTAAGTCCAATCCTTCTCTTATAATTTTTTGATGTGGCTGTTTAGACACACACACAAATTCAGTCAACGCAAAATCTTCTGGAGCGACTTCATACATTCCGAGTGCTTCCATTTCATCAAGATCTTGATACATACACGCCTTTAAGACTTGCATTGGAAAAATATCTAACGGAAACACCTCTTCGTAGGAGCCTGTAATTACAAAAGCCCTATGTTCTCCATTAGTGTTGGTATTTAAGTCGAATTTTTTATTTGGAGTCAACCAAGAAAACGTCAAAGCTCTGGATGTAGATACTTTGTCAAAGACAGGTTTGTTCCATCCAAAAAACTCATAATCATCTCCTTCTGGAATGACAGTCACTACATTAGAGTAATACCCTAAATAACCATCTGGTTTAATTTCTTTTCCACTCAAAACATTTCCTGAAATAATTCGGACATGTGCATCTTTTTCAATCCCACGATCGTAAACCATTGTTGCTATTTCACTCCCTATTTTAGTTACTAAATAGCGTGGCTCTTTAATTCCAGATCCAGCGAGTGCTACAATACGTTCAGCATTGAATTTACCTGTCAAAAGTAATTCTCCAATAATAACTAAATCTTGAGGAGTTACTGTCCAAACAACTTCACCTTTGTTAATAGGGTCAATTTTATTGATGAGTGTACCTACATTTCCAGATGGATGAGGGCCTGAAACTTTGTGAATCACGACATCTTCTAAATTAGAAAAAAGAGAATGTGAATCTTTAGAAACACTCACATTGACTGCTCCAGTAGTTAATTTTGAAAGTGCTGACACAGCTGCTTGTAGTTCTACTTTTTTGTTAGTAAGCACAAAATCATAGTCTGCTGCAAGTGGTGCAGAAGCATAGGCAGAAACAAAAATTCCTTTTGGAGTACGCTCTGGATTTGCAATGACGTCATAAGGGCGTTGCATAATAAATGGCCAGCATCCAGAAGCGAGTAATTTGGCCTTAATTTGTTCTGCTTTGGCACTTTCAACTTCAAGTTTTTGGTGATCCAAAAATGTTTGAGTTTTATCAGCTTGTATTTTGACCTCTAATATACGACGTTTCTCTCCACGTAATATTTCAACAACTTCACCAGAAACAGGAGAAACAAATTGAATAGATTCGTTGGATTTGTCATAAAAAATTGGCTCACCTGCTTGGACTTTAGCGCCCGCTTTTACTAATAATTTAGGTGTGAGTCCGTGAAAATCTGCAGGTTGGATGCTGTAGAAGTTACTTTTGATAGCATCACTTTTTGTTAAAGCTGCCTCCCCAACTAACTTAATATCTAACCCTTTTTTAATTCGGATGTCGTTTGACATAGGTATTTTTGTTGAATTATTATCTAAAAAACGCTGCAAAATTACAAATTAAATGTACAGTTTCCACAATATTTATAGACATTTTTTTTAATAAAAGTCTGCAATTTATTTTGGGTATAAAATTTGCTTATATTTACCTACTCTATTTTTAAGATTCACATGCTCAAACATCTCTATATTTCATTTATTTTACTGATATCAACTGTTGGTTTTTCTCAAATAGAAGAAATTGAACCCAATGACCTCATTAAAACAATTAATTTTAGAAGTAATACCAATCAATCTGAGTTGCCAATTTTAACTCTAAACGAACGCTTGTATTTAGAATTTGACGTCCTGAGCCCAGATGAAGAGGACTATTATTATGTCATTGAACATTATAATTATGATTGGACCAAATCCAATCTGATGAAATCTGAATATCTTAGTGGACTGGATAATGTAAGGATTGTCAATTATGAAAACTCTTTCAACACCTATCAGATTTACTCTAATTACCGACTCCAAATCCCCAACCAACAAACACGACTCAGAGTAACCGGAAATTATTTACTTAAAATCTATGATGATTATGATGAAATTGTTTTTAGTCGCAAGTTTATGGTTTATGAAAATCTAGTGAATGTTGGCGTACAGCTTAAACGCTCACGAGATGTAAGACACGTTAACACAAAACAATCGGTGGATTTTACAATTAATACGACTAACTTTAATTTTAACAATCCAAAACAAACCGTCAATACCGTTATACTTCAAAACAACAACTTAAAAACAGCTATTTCAGGTTTGAAACCTCAATATATTCTAGGCAATGAATTAATTTACCGCTACACTAGTGAATCTTCTTTTTGGGGTGGAAATGAGTATTTAAATTTCGAAACTAAAGATGTAAGAGGGACTAACCTAGGCGTGCAGTTTACCGATTTGGAAGACTTATATCATAGTTATTTATACACAGACATCAATCGCTACAATAGAGGCTACACTTATAATCCTGATATCAATGGAAATTTTCAAATTACAATTTTGGATCGCGACAATCCTTCAATAGAAGCCGATTATACAATAGTCCATTTTTCGTTACTGAATCCAGAACTATCAAATGAATCCATTTATGTCTATGGAGCTTTTAATAATTATGCCTTAAACGCTTCCAATAAAATGGTTTTTAATCCAGACAGTGGATTATACGAAAAAGACATCAAACTCAAACAAGGGTTTTATAATTATAAATATGTACTTGTGAATTCTGAAGGAGCATTGGAAGAAGGAGTGATTAGTGGTGATTTTTATGAAACTGAAAATAATTATAAAGTACTCGTTTACTATAGAGATCTAGGCGCACGCTACGATCGTATTGTAGGCTTTGGAGAAGGCAATTCCATACAAATAGGAAATTAATTCGTTTTTACTATTAATCTTATTCCTGTTTTTATCAAACCGAAAGAACAGTATAGCTTTTGATAAAATACTTTTTTAGTTTGACTAAATTTACTATTTTTATACACTATGATAGAACAAATTACCAAAGGCATAAAAATTTCCATAGAAACCGAATTTGAAGGAACTTTTTACAAAGATGATCATATTCATTATGCATTCAGTTATGAAGTCGTTATTGAAAATCAGAGTCCAGAAGTCGCTCAACTTATTGCAAGAAAATGGAATATTATGGAAGCACTAAATGAAAATGAAATTGTCATTGGAGAAGGTGTTGTGGGCGAAAAACCAGTTCTTATGCCTGGTGACCGTCATACCTACACCTCCGGATGTGTTTTAAAATCCCCATTTGGAGCTATGAAAGGTAGTTACTTAATGGTGAACCTTTCAAACTCAAAACAATTCAAGGTTACAATTCCAACCTTTAAATTAAGTGCTTCATTTGCACAAAATTAAACTGCATTTAAATTTAAAACTTAACTATAAAGTGTAATTTTACACGCTATCATTACAAACAAAATACTTAAAAAAAATATCATGGGAAAAGGCTTTTTTAAAGTTCCAGTTGCAATTAATGAACCTGTCAAATCATATAAACCAGGATCTCCAGAACGTGAAGAAGTACTCGCAACTTGCAAGGCAATGCTAAAGGAAACTTTAGAAGTGCCAATGTATATCAATGGAAAATTTATAACCTCTGGAAACACCCAGACAATGCGTCCTCCACACGATCATAAACATATTTTAGGGTCTTATCATACGGCTGAAAAAACACATGTAGAATCCGCCATTGCAACCGCTTTAGAGGCACGAAAATCTTGGTCTCAATTACCATGGGAGCAACGAGCAGGAATTTTTCTTCGTGCAGCCGAATTAATCGCCGGACCTTATCGTGCAAGAATAAATGCCTCCACAATGATTGGACAATCAAAAAACATTTTTCAAGCTGAGATTGATGCGGCTTGCGAATTTGTAGATTTTTTGAGATTCAACGTTCAGTTCATGATCGATATTTATAAAGATCAACCCCAAAGCACTAGTGCCGCTTGGAACCGTATCGAATACCGCCCCTTGGAAGGCTTTACCTATGCGGTATCGCCATTTAACTTTACATCCATTGCTGGAAATCTTCCAGCATGTATGGCATTAATGGGAAATGTAGTGGTATGGAAGCCGAGTGACAGCCAAGCTTATTCTGCAAAAGTTATTATGGATATTTTTGAAGAAGCCGGTGTCCCACCAGGAGTGATCAATGTAGTTTTTGGAGATCCCGTTATGATTACAGATACCATTTTGGCAAGCCCCGATTTTTCTGGGCTTCACTTTACGGGATCTACTCATATATTTAGAGAATTATGGAAACAAATTGGAACAAACATTCACAACTATAAAACCTATCCACGTATTGTGGGCGAAACAGGTGGCAAAGATTTTATCGTTGCACATTCTTCAGCAAATCCCAAGCAAGTTGCGACCGGAATGTTGCGCGGGGCTTTTGAATTTCAAGGGCAAAAATGCAGTGCAGCTTCAAGAGCTTACATTCCTCGGAGTTTATGGCCAGAAATTAAAGCCTTTTTAATTTCTGAAATGAAAACATTTAAAATGGGATCGCCTGAGGATTTAACGAATTTTATAACAGCAGTGATTCACGAGGCTTCCTTTGATAAACTTGCTGGATTTATTGATCGTGCAAAAGTAGATGCGGACGCCACTATTCTTGCTGGAGGAAACTACGACAAGAGTAAGGGTTACTTTATTGAACCCACCCTTATTGAAACTACCAACCCAAAGTATGCAACAATGAGTACCGAATTATTTGGCCCTGTAATGACGGTGTATGTCTATGATGACGACGCTTTTGAAGCCACTTTAAAACTCGTGGATGAAACCAGCGAATATGCCCTCACTGGTGCAATTTTTTCAACAGATCGATATGCCGCAACTCTGGCAACAAAAATTCTAGAAAATGCCGCCGGAAACTTTTATATTAATGACAAACCTTCGGGTGCTGTTGTAGGACAGCAGCCTTTTGGAGGCGCACGTGCTTCGGGAACGAATGACAAAGCAGGGTCTGCTCAGAATTTATTGCGTTGGGTTTCTCCACGAATGGTCAAAGAGACGTTTGTAACTCCAACAGATTATCGCTATCCTTTTTTAGGAGAGTAAACAATTGATTCTATTTAAAAAAAGCCACTCATTGAGTGGCTTTTTTGTTGTAGTATTATATTGTGTTTAATAAAACGAATTAATCAAATGCTTGAGAATTACCAACATGTACTTCCTGTACGTTGTAAATATCGTAGTGCGGAGAATCGGTATGAGTATTACCAGAATAATCAACAAAGGTTTTAAGATAAGAGTTTCTTACATACACAATAACTTTCAGTTCATTGGTGTCATCAATATTATCAGGTAAATCAAGACCTGTAATGGTTCGTGTAAAAACACCTCCAGCAATTGCATTGGAACTCGAAATGACATCTCCTAACTGATCGGTGTAAACTTCTCGTAAAACATCTCTATGCACATAATCAGCACCTTGAGAAGACCCTGCCTGAGGGCTAGTGGTTGTAACATTGTCTTCCGTTAGATAAATCATCAGTTTAATTTCTTCAGAAGGAGTTGATTTGAAACCAACGCTTACTTCTAAGTCAAGTTTTCCACCGACTATAGCTGCATTTACAGCCAAACCAACAGTTGCTTCTTCTGCCAATTCAGCATTCACTTGAGCCATATCGGGGTAATTCCACCACGTGTCTGGACCGTTTACATAAACCGTTGGAAAGCCTGTGACATTGTAATAATTAACCCAATAATCTGTTTCTGAAATTTCCATAGGGTCTCCTGCGTGATAGCCAACTCCAAATAGATTTGAATTCCCGCTAAGTGCTGTAGCAATGGCAGAAGCTGCATTTGGACAATAAACGCACCAAGTCCCCGTAAAATCTCCCAAAAGTGCTTTCTTGGTAAATGTACTAGGAGCACCTGTGGCGGAAAAAGAAACGGTATCACTGTAAGCAGAAGCTGTTTGAACAACAAAGTTTACCGAATTAGATGTTAATCCCTCATAGGTTGCTACAAAATCGTATGAACCACTTGCTGTAAACGTATATGGATTCGTCGTAATAACCGTTCCATTTACAGTCACTTCCGCTTCAGTAGTAACGTTGTTATTAAAATTATCTTTTACGACAAAAGTTGCTGAATCTCCAGTAAAGTAAGCATCCTCATCAAAACTGAGAACAATACTTGTTGGTGGAGCATCTACCACTGTAATTGTTAGTGCATTTGACGTTAAACCCTCATACTCAGCTGTTACTTGAAATGATCCTTCTGAGTTAAATGAGATTGGATTTGTAGTAGTAACTCCGTCTAATTTAAAGGTAGATTGACTGGATAAATCTGTATCTAAATTACTTATAACCGAAAATACAACTTGAGAATTAGTGTTGACTTCGGTAACAGCCGTTGATAAAGTGATGGCTGTAACTGTAGGGTCTGGATCTACAGGATTAGGAGCTGGGGAATCATCGTTACTAGAGCAACTTGAAACCAAAAATCCAAATAGGATAAGTTTTAAAAGAAAAGGGGGTTTTCATAATTTTATGTTAAATTAATATTAAAAAATAATGTTTTGTTAACTCAATATTAAGAAAAAAAACAATTAAACTAGTGGATTTTAACAAATTAATGATAAGTTTGTTGAGCATAAAAAAAAATATTATGAAAAAATTTATCTATTTATTAGTATTGAGTTTAAATTTCACTCTTTTTGCACAGGGTCAACTACCAAACACAACGCTCAAAACTCTTTTAGGCGCAAACACAACCCTCACTGAAATTACAGCAAACAATGATCTCATCGTTGTATCTCTATGGGCAACCTGGTGTGTTCCTTGTAAAAACGAATTGGATGCTGTAGCTGAAGTTTATGACGATTGGGTCGCAGAAACCGGCGTAAAATATTATGCAGTCTCCATTGATGATTCCAGAACGGCCAAACGCGTTAGACCAATGGTTAATGGCAAAGGCTGGGAGTTTGAAATTTTATTAGACGAAAACAGTGATTTAAAACGGGCATTTGGCGTGAGTACGGTTCCCTACACTATTATTATTAAATCAGGTGAAATTGTTTACAAACATACTGGATATACACCAGGATATGAAGACGAACTTTATGAAAAAATCGTAGCATTAAAAGGGTAATCCTTTTTATTAAAGTCTAGCAACAATACAATCAAAACCAAGAGGGACGCAACAGGACTTCTCAATTACTATTTTACTCAGAAAAACAAAGAATATTATAATGAATAAACAAATCCTCACCGTCCTTGTTTTTTTTACCTCAGTAGCAATACATTCACAAAAAACATATGAAAAAAGCAGTTTTGACAAAATAAAAGAACGCCTCAATGTTGGTTTTGAATCTAATTCACAATGGTATTTGAATGATGACGCATTTGATGAATCGCCTGAAGGTGAGAGATTAAGAGCAAATAGTTATTTAAGAATTGATTATCAAATTTCAGAACGTTTTTCTAGTGGGTTTCAATTAGAAAGTTATATGCCAGAACCCTTATTAAATTACAGTAAATTATTTGATAAAGAGATTGGCTTAGGGACATTCTATTTAAACTATAGAACTAAAAAATTAGACATTACTCTTGGATATTACTACGCTCAGTTTGGAAGCGGGCTCATTTTACGTGCTTGGGAAGACCGTGCTCTTGGAGCCAACAATGCCCTTAGAGGAGGTAAAATTGTTTACGATCCAACAAATTATTTAAGATTGACAGCACTTTATGGCAAGCAACGCAAAGGGTTTGAGGTTTCAGACTCCAATATTTTTGGGTTTGAAACTCAATTTGACATTGCAGATGCTCTTCAAATAGAGCGTCTGAATACCTTTCAACTTGGGTTGAGTTATGTTGGTAAACAGGAAACGTACACGAGTGAGATGACCAATCCACAAGCTACAATTAAAGTTCCTGAAATGGTGAATGCTTTTGGAGCTCAGCTTGATTTAGAATATAAAAACATATACACAAATTTTGAGTACATATATAAGAGTGAAAATGCACGACTCAATAACTTCATCCCAAACATAGTCTCATTTTCAGAAAAAGCACTATTTGACGGAAATGCCATCACTTGGAATATTGGGTATTCTCAAAAAGGATTTGGAATTGGATCCACATTTAGAAGACTAGAAAATATGCGTTTTTTCTCAGAAAGAAGTGCTTTAAACCTTAACAACAATCCAACAAGCCAGATGAGCCTAAACTACGTACCTGCACTTACAAAACAACACGACTATACGCTCGCTAATATTTATTTATATCAATCGCAACCAGGCTTAGTAATCGAAAATTATGAGTTTCCATTGGTCAAATCTGGTGAAATTGGAGAGTCTTTGGATCTATTTTATAACATTAAAAAAGGAACTCTTTTTGGAGGAAAATATGGTACAAAACTGAGCTTAAATTGGTCGTATTGGGCAAATTTAAAATCAGACTATACCGACCCTTCAGGAACTCCTTATTTTGTTGGGGATGATTTAACTTATGAAACAAAACTATTGAATTTTGATAATAAGTTATACTCTGAAATTAATGCCGAACTACGAAAAAAATGGACCCCAAAATTAAAATCGATTTTCACCTATATTAATTTTAGTTATAATCAAGGATTTTTAGAATCTAAAGGAGCAGATAGTTTTGTAAATGCTTGGATTGGAATTGCAGAAAGCACCTATAAATTTCAAGGGGGCAAATCGGTTCGACTAGAGCTACAGCACCTATCTACAAATGACGATGCCAGAAACTGGGCAGGCGGCACAATTGAATATTTTTTTAATTCAAAGCTTGGAGTGTATTTAAATGACTCCTATAATTATGAGGATAGTAAAAATACCGAAAACACAAAAATTCATTTCTTTAACTTAGGAGGGAGCTACACCAAAGGCTCTACGCGTATAGGCATTAATTATGGACGTCAGCGTGGAGGATTACTTTGTGTAGGAGGTGTTTGTAGACCTGTTAGTAAAAACACAGGAGTGACACTCAATTTTGTGAGTACGTTTTAGGCGATCAACCTTTATATTTTAGCGGGAGATGCACGATTTTTTTGGTTTCAAAGAAATCTTCTTCAAAATACGTGCTTAAATCATACTGAGTTGCTTTTGTAAAAGGCTTAAGTTCTTCGGCTAAATCGCCCCCTTTGAGGTAAAGAATACCGTTTTTAATTGAATGTACACTTTTTTTGGCAACTCTATTTTTAATCCACCCTACAAAATCAGTCATATTGGTCACAGCACGACTAATAATAAAATCATAGTGCCCTTGAATCGATTCAGCCCTGGCATGAGTGGTGTATATATTCTCTAAACCTAAGCTGTCTGCAACTCCATTGACTACCTTTAACTTTTTATTGATACTGTCAACCAAATGAAATGTAACTTCTGGAAATAAAATTGCTAACGGAACACCAGGAAACCCACCTCCTGTACCAATATCTAAAATTTTTGCCCCAGATTTGAACTGAATTAATTTTGCTATGGATAAAGAATGAAGGACGTGGCGTAAATAAAGTGCCTCTATATCTTTTCGGGAAATGACATTAATTTGTGAATTCCAATCCTCATAAAGTCCTTGCAATGCTTTAAACTGCTTGAGCTGAATATCCGTAAGATGAGGGAAATATTTCTGAATTAAAAGCATGACTTGGTATGTTTTCTGCAAAAATAGCCATTAATATGTTAAATATTGTAAATTCTCTCGCTCTAAACTTTTTTATTATTTACATTTGATTAATATTATTTATCAGAGATTACAAAAAACAGTCCATGACAAAATCAACAATCACATTTTCCAGAAAAGATTCCGCTAAGTTTTTTAAAACTTTAAATAGTAGAGTTAATAATTATTTTAAAGAAAATCAAATTAAACGTTCAGGAAATTGGAAACTTTGGATCAAAACCATTGTGATGTTTTCAATTTTTTTAGTGCCTTATTTTCTAATCCTCACACTAAATATGCCTGGATGGCTCCAGATTTTATTTACAGTTGTGATGGGGGTTGGCATGGCCGGGGTTGGCATGAATGTCATGCATGATGGAAATCATGGGTCATTTTCAAATAAATCATGGATCAATAATATTATGGGAGGAAGTATTTATATCCTTGCAGGCAATGTTTACAATTGGAAAGTTCAACACAATGTATTGCACCATACCTATACTAATATTCATGGACATGATGAAGATTTAGATGCCGGACGTATATTGCGCTTCAGTAAGCATGCCGAATGGAAAAGTTATCATAAATTTCAGCATATTTACTCTGTTTTGTTATATGGTCTATTAACCATCAATTGGGCTATTACTACTGATTTTATACAGATGAAACGGTACATGAAACGTAAACTTTCTTACGGGAAATTTCCAAATCCATTCCTAAATTGGAGCACACTCGTGATTTCTAAAGTGATTTATTTAAGTTTATGGATTGTGCTTCCAATGTTGATTTTAGATATGGCTTGGTACAAAGTTTTAATAGGATTTTTTATAATGCATTATACCGCTGGACTCATTCTCAGTATTGTATTTCAATTGGCACATGTTATGGACGAGGCAGAAATGCCAATGCCAGAAACCGATGGCACTATGAAAAACACATGGGCGATTCATCAACTTAAAACAACCGTTAACTTTTCACCAAAAAACAGATTGATAAACTGGTTTACAGGAGGGTTGAACCATCAAGTAGAACATCATATTTTTCCAAACATATCGCACATACATTATGGTAAAATAGCTGAAATTGTAAAAAAAACTGCAAAAGAATTTAACTTACCCTACAACGAATTTGAAACCACAAGAAAAGCAATCACAGCCCATTTTAGATATCTAAAAGAAATGGGCACAAAACCCTTATTACAAGTATAATAATGAACCAATTACTTTCTAAAAGAATTTTAAATATGGCCACGTCAGCAACCCTAGCGATGGCGGCCAAAGCAAGAGAATTAAAAGCCGAAGGCAAAGATATTATAGGATTAAGTTTGGGAGAACCAGACTTTAATACTCCAGATTTCATTAAAGAGGCTGCTAAGACAGCCGTAGATGAAAACTATAACTCATACACTCCAGTGGACGGGTATGTGGAATTAAAACAAGCCATCATCACCAAATTTAAGCGCGACAACAATCTCAACTATCAACCATCACAAATAGTAGTATCTACAGGAGCAAAACAATGTCTAGCTAATGTTGCATTGGTTATGCTCAACGAAGGTGACGAGGTTATCTTACCCTGCCCTTATTGGGTGAGTTATGCTGATATTGTAAAGCTCTCTGACGGAGTTCCTGTTGAAGTGATGACCTCCATAGAGAACGACTTTAAAATGACGCCTCAACAACTCGAAGCGGCCATTACACCCAAAACAAAAATGATTTGGTTTAGTTCTCCTTGTAACCCTAGTGGATCTGTTTACAGCAAATCTGAATTGAGAGCATTAGCGGATGTTCTAAAAAAATATCCTAATATCTACGTTGTTTCAGATGAAATATATGAGCATATCAATTTTGTTGGTGGTCATGCAAGCATGGCTGAATTTGAGGACATGTACGATCGAACCATAACCATAAACGGAGTGTCAAAAGCCTTTGCAATGACGGGGTGGCGTATTGGGTACCTAGGAGCACCAGAAGCCATTGCACGTGCGTGTAACAAAATGCAAGGACAGATTACGAGTGGTGCAAATTGTATTGCTCAACGTGCCGTCATAACGGCCTTAGAAGCATCGCCTACAAAAGTTCAGTACATGATTGACGAGTTTAAAGTTCGTCGTGATTTGATTCTTGGATTATTAAAAGATATTGATGGATTTACATGCAATACCCCTGAAGGTGCTTTTTATGTATTTCCTGATGTAACTGCATTTTTTGGCAAAACACTTAATGGTACGCTTATTAAAAATGCAACGGACTTTTCGCTTTATTTATTAGAAGCTGCTCTTGTTGCAACCGTTACAGGCGATGCATTTGGAAATCCAAATTGTATCCGTATATCCTATGCAGCGTCTCAAGATCAAATTATTGAAGCTATTAACCGCATTAAAAAAGCTGTGAGCTAAAATAGGGGGTTTTATCGATTTCTCCAGAAGAAAGGAGTCAATAAAATAAGGACTGTAAACAGCTCTAATCGTCCAATGAGCATTAGGAAAGCTGCCCACCATTTTCCAGCTGCAGGCATTTCAAAAAAGTTGTGAGACGGACCAAATTCTCCAAGAGCAGGTCCAACATTTCCTAAACTTGAGGCAGCAACACCAATAGCGGATTGAAAATCAAGACCCAAAAGTGCAAAGCCCAAAGACCCCACTATAAAAGATAGCATATAGAGGATAAAAAAGCCAAGCACATTAAACACGATTTCTCCTGAAACAGTTTTATTATTATAGCGGACAGGTAAGATTGCACTCGGATGCAAACTGCGCTTAAATTCTAAAAAACCATTTTTAATAAGTAGCAAATGGCGTACAATTTTCACACCTCCAGAGGTACTTCCTGCAGACCCTCCTAGAAACATCAACCCAAAGAAAAATACAAGTAAAAAAGGGGGCCATAAGGTATAATCTGCCGATACGAATCCAGTGGTGGTAACAATGGCTACCACTTGAAAAAGGGCATGTCTAAAAGATCCTTCGGCAATACCCCAAACCATTGGATGATCGAACGCTGAAGTTGTATCTAATGAAGAATTGAAAAACATCATTCCAAAAACAATTAGTGTGAAAATCACTATAAATTTAAAATACAATTTAAATTCTTCATCCCTTACAACTTTTCTTACTTTGCCTTTGAATGCGAAATAACTCAATACAAAATTGGTACCCGCCAAAAACATAAACAGAATGACGATATACTGTATCATTGGAGAGTTATTCCAATGTGACAAACTTGCATTTTTAGTTGAAAATCCTCCTGTAGAGAGCGTACTCATAGAGTGGTTAAGCGCATCAAAAAAGGACATACCTGCAAGCGATAAAAATAAAGTTTCGGCAGCAGTGTATCCAAAATAAATAAGCCACAATCGTTTGGCTGTGTCTGTAATTCTGGGATGTAATTTATCAGCACTGGGACCAGGTGCTTCTGCAGCAAAAAGCTGCATACCTCCAATTCCTAAAAGTGGTAAAATTGCAATGGCCAATACAATGATTCCCATGCCTCCAATCCAATGCGTAAGACTTCTCCAAAACAAGATCCCTTCAGGAAGTGACTCTATATCATTTAATATTGTAGAGCCTGTTGTGGTATATCCAGAAATCGTTTCAAAAATAGCATTTGTAAATTCAGGTATAGCTCCAGTGAACAGGTACGGAAGTGTTCCCGACAAGGTCATCACAATCCAACCAAAAGTGACCACCAAATAGCCCTCACGTTTGTTCATTTCTTTAGTGTGATTCTTAGTGCAAAACATCGCCAACACTCCAAACAGTAACACAGAAATACCAGCTAGGAATATGTTAAAAGTTGCCCCGTCTTTATAACAAAAACTTAAGAGTGCCGCTAACAGCATAAAACTACCATTGAACAATAGCAAAAGCCCAAAAAAGTAAATTATAATTTTAAAATTGAGTTTCATTAACAGATTGTGTTAGTAAAAGTAACCCTCTATTTTTTTAATGGATTGAGGTAAGCAACACACCACAACACGATCGCCAGAAACGATTTTGAAGTCTCCTAAGGCGATAAACCCTTCTTCATTTCGAATCACTCCTCCAATAATAGCGGATAAAGGAAATTCGATTTCTTTAATATATTTATCACATATTTTGGAGGTTGGCTTCACGACAAACTCAAGTAGCTCTACTTCCATATTGCTCAGCTTGGTCATAGCAACCACTTCTCCCCTGCGGATATATCTAAAAATACTATTGGCGGCAAGAAGTTTTTTATTAATAAGCGTATCAACGCCTATGGAGTGCGAAAGCTCATAATAATCCATGTTTTCAACCAATGCGATTGTTTTTTTGACACCCTTAGATTTGGCTACCAAACACGACATAATGTTAGTCTCAGAATTACCAGTTACGGAAATAAAGGCATCCATATCTTTGATGTTTTCTTCATCTAAAAGCGCCACATTACGACCATCTCCGTTAATCACTAAAGTGCCTGGAAGCTGTTCTGCCAAATCAAATGCCCTTTCTTTATTGTTTTCGACAAGTTTAATATTGAAATTGTTAGAGAGGTCAAAAGCTGTTTTGGACCCAATCTTACCCCCTCCCAAAATCATTATATCTTTAATTTCTTTTTTTTTCTTTCCAGTGAGTTTGCACAACTCTTCATCGCCTCCTTTGGAGGTAATAAAAACAACTCGATCTCCTTCCTTAAAAATAGTATCTCCTCTAGGGATAATGGTCAAATGAGATCCAAACCTCTGAATGGCTATGGGTATAAAATGGATATCTGAAAGTAATTGTGCTGCTACTTTAACAGATTTGTTTATAATTTTTGCATCTTTAGAAAGTGACAACCCCAGCATGGTTAATGCACCTTCTTCAAACTCATAGGTGTCATTAAATACTGACTGACTTAGCAACAATTCAATCTCAGCTGCTGCTAAAGATTCGGGCGAAATAAGCTCGTCGATTCCAAATTTGGTAAAACCAACTTCGTCTTTATGGTTTATAAATTCTGGGTTTGAAATCCTTGCAACAGTTCGTTTGGCTCCTAATTGTTTTGCCAAAACACAGGCTGTAATGTTAGAAGTTTCAGATGAGGTTACAGAAATAAATAAATCTGAATTTAGAATACGTGCATCTTTCAATACAGAAATAGAAGTGGCATCGCCTTTGATTACTTTTATATCCAAATGCGTATCTGCATAAACTAGACTGTCTTTATTCAAATCAATAAGAGTGATTTCTTGTGATTCGTAAGATAAAAGTTTGGCTAAATGAAACCCGACTTCACCAGCGCCGGCAATAATAATTTTCATTAATTATCAATTAAAAAAGTGCTCAAATATACGTTATTTTTAGGGATTTGTTTATGTATTGTATTTCTTTGCATTGAAATTATTAAGAAAGGTCTCACCACATATGTCTGAAAAAATTACCCCCTATAAAGATAGCGCACTTGGAAAAAAACAACAAATCGCTAAAATGTTTGATACAATCTCTAATGAATATGATGGTTTAAACAGAGTCATCTCTTTTGGAATTGATATTAAATGGCGAAATAAAGTAGTTCAACTTGTAACTGATACCCAGCCAAAAAACATTCTTGATATAGCAACGGGTACAGGAGATTTAGCGATTAATTTAAGTCGAACCAATGCAGCTCAAATTATTGGATTGGATATTAGTGAGGGCATGCTAGAAGTAGGGCGTAAAAAAATATTAGATAAAAAACTCCACAACACCATTGACATGGTGGTTGGTGATTCTGAAAACCTTCCTTTTGATGACAACTCTTTTGATGCAATTACGGTTGCCTTTGGCGTTCGAAATTTTGAAAATCTAGAACTAGGATTAACCGAAATATTAAGGGTGTTAAAGCCTGGCGGTGTATTTGTGGTTTTAGAAACGTCTGTTCCTACAAAGTTCCCTTTCAAGCAAGGTTACTATTTACATTCAAATATTTTATTACCACTCGTTGGAAAACTGTTTTCTAAGGACAAATCGGCTTATACTTACTTGAGCAAATCAGCTTCTAAATTTCCCTACGGAGCTGCTTTTAACAATATTTTGGATAAAATAGGGTTTATAAACTCGAAAGCCCTCCCACAAACATTTGGAGTTGCTACCATTTATACTGCTACAAAACAAAATGCATGAAGTACTTTTTAGCCATCTTATTTATTTTTTGTTCAATTGAATTTTCAAGCGCTCAGCTTTTTAGCAAAGAACGCGTTTTGAATAATGAGAATTTTGACAAAGCGCGGTTATCTTATGGCTACTATTTAGGATTTAATGTGTATGATTATAATTTTGATTACCACACAGACGTAAAGGACATTCAAGTACTAAAATCCACTGGGTTTAATGTAGGACTTATCGGAAACATTAGAATCAATGACTATATCGACATTCGTCTAGAACCAGGCTTGGTAATTTCAAGACGAGAATTAAACTATAGCAAAACCTATTTTACGGGAATTACTTTCGAAGATAAAGACCTCACTCGTAAAATTCAATCGACCTTTATCCACGTTCCTTTATTAGTGAAATTTTCCTCCAAAAGAATCAACAATATCAAACCATTTGTAGTTGGGGGAATTTCATCAGCCTTAAACTTATCAAGTCAACAAGACAACCCAGATGACAATAGTAAAAACGTTTTTAGAGTTACCAAAAACAATCTGTATTATGAACTTGGTATTGGCATCGACCTCTACCTGACGTGGTTCAAATTTACTCCCTCAATTCGAGGGGTCTTTTCTATTCAGGATGAACTCATAAGAGACATCGACCCGAACAGCCGATGGACACGCAATATTGCTCAAATGCAAACACGTGGCTTATTTATCAATTTTACATTTCAGTAGATTTTCTTTTAAATTCACTTAGGATAATAGCAGCCGCATTTGCAACATTAAGGCTTTCGGTTTGTTTAACCTTTCCAAATCTTGGAATGGAAAGACGTGTTTGCATCAAAGCTTCTACCTCTTCAGAAATTCCATTGGCTTCGTTCCCTAGAACAATCACACCAGTTTTAGGTAGATTTTGCTCATAAATTGAATCACCATCCATAAAAGTTCCCATACAATTTGAGGTCGTTGGCAGGTTCTTTGTTAAATCTAAATACGAAATATTAACCCGTGTATGAGACCCCATACTTGCTTGCACAACTTTAGGATTATAGCAATCGACGGTAGTTTCACTACAAACTAAATTTTCAATTCCAAACCAATCACAAAGACGAATAATCGTTCCTAAATTCCCAGGGTCATTAATACCGTCAAGGGCGACCACCAAGGCAGACCAATCTACTGCAAGAGCGCTTGGAATTTTGAAAGTGGCCAACACTTTGTTGGGAGTGCTAAACCCACTGATTTTTGCAAGTTCTTTGGAGTCAACCTTAATAAACTTCTGATTGTATTGAGAAAAACGATCGTCCACAGCAAAAATGGCATCCAAGTCGTAGTTTGAGTTTAAAAACTCTTGAACAACTTTAACACCTTCAACAACAAACAACTGGTGTTGGGTTCGAAACTTTTTTTGCTTTAAACTTGTGATTAACTTTATTTGGTTTTTCGTTAACATCTAAAAAACGTACTTTTGATTATTATTAATTTAGACAGTAAAACTAAATTTTATTTATTGATTGTTGAAGAAAACACTGATAAAAATATCCGTTGTATTTGTAATAACTTGTTGTTTTACGGCATGTAATGTTGTAAAACGTGTTGAGGCTACCGATTATTTATTGACTGAAAACAGTTTTTTCATCAATGGTCAGAAGAAAAATTCAGAAGAACTCAGCAATTTATCCTTCCAGAAAAGCAACTCAGCACTTCTAGGAATTCCCTTACGACTGCATATTTATAATTTAGCACGACCTCATAAAGATTCTATCTTTGAGGCTTGGTTGCAAAAAAATCCCAAACGAAAACAGCGGCTCATTTCTAAACTTTCAGAAAAACAACTCAATCAGTTAAAAGCCTCATCGATTGGATTTAATAGCTGGTTAAAAAACACAGGGGAAGCACCCGTCCTTTTAGATTCTCTAAAAATTAATAAAACAAAACTAAATCTTGAACGCTATTATTTTTCAAATGGATGGTTTGATCGAACTGTAAATTATAAAGTTGATACTGTAGGAATTAAACGAGCTGCGTTGAAGTTTGAGATAGAAACAGGAGCTCCCTATATAATTGGGGAACAATCGAAACGAATTGACTCTCCAGTAATTGATTCCTTGTACACGAATTTAAAATCAGGCTCTTACCTAAAAACTGGGGAGCAATTTAAAATATCGAATTTTGACAGTGAACGCAGCCATTTGACCACCGCATTTAGAAACTCTGGTGCATACCATTTTTCTGAAGAATATATTCAATATGAAAATGACACTATTGGAACAGGAAATAAGGTCAATGTTACTATGCAAATTCAGAATCGAATTATTCGTAATGACGATTCTATTGTTCGTGTACCGTTTCAAACGTACCGAATCAAAGATGTAAACATCTATACAGATGCTACTTTTGAAAACCGTTCAAAAATCATTTCAGACTCCGTAAGCTACAACAATTACAACGTGTATGCCTATGAAAAATTAAAATACAGACCTAAGGCATTAACCGATGCTGTCTTAATCTCAAAAGGGAGTGTATTTAAAGATTTGGACCGTGCACGCAGCTATCGTTACCTAAATGAATTAAGGACATTTAAATACCCGAATATTGAATATTTAGAAAACCCTCAAGACACAACTCTAACCGCCAATATTTATTTAATACCAAGAAAGAAGTATGGATTGGGCTTTGATGTGAATGTTTCTCAAAGTAATATCCAAACAGTAGGTCTATCATTCAAAACAGGAGTTGTCATTCGCAACATTTTTAAAGGAGCTGAAACGCTTCAAATTTCTGCCATAGGAGCCATAGGAGCCTCAAAAGATGGAGCAGATACTGAGGATCGTTTTTTTGATATTAATGAACTCGGAGCTGATGTCAAACTCAATATTCCTCGTTTATTTTTCCCATTAAACACCGATAGAATTATCCCTAAGTATATGTTGCCCAGCACACAAATAAGTACTGGGTTTACGGGACAAACTAACATCGGTTTGGACAAGCAAACCTTTAATAGTAGTTTTAGTTATAAATGGTTTCCTTCAGAAAAGGTTACAAATACACTTGATTTGGTAAACTTACAATACGTAAGAAACCTGAATCCAACTAATTATTTCAGTGTGTACCAAAACTCTTTCAACCGACTCGAATCGATTGCAGTTGATTCCTATTCAACTCCAGCCGATTTTTTAACTACAAACGCTAATGGACAACAATCTCTTTTAAAATCGCGGGCGGATGAGTTTATCAATTTAGTGAATGCGGATCTTTTGTACAAAAACTCCAACCCCAACGAATATCAAACAATTCGAAATATTCAGGAACGAAAAAATCGATTGGTTCAAGACAACTTTATTCTGGCAAGCAATTTTAATTATGTTAGAAACAGTCGAGAAAACCCTTTTGACACCAATTTTTCAATATTTAGATTAAAATTTGAGTTTGCTGGAAATTTACTTTATACCGCTTCAAAATTATTGGATCTTGAAAATAATTCAGAAGGTGCTTACAAAGTCAGAGGGGTTCCTTTTTCTCAGTATATCAAGTCCGAAATAGACCATATTAAACTTTGGAATCTGGGTCGTAGTAATGTTTTGGCTTTACGCAGCTTTTTTGGAATTGCGATCCCATTAGGAAATGCGACAAGCATTCCGTTTTCAAAAAGTTTTTTTGCAGGAGGTTCTAATGACAACAGGGCTTGGGTTGCTTATAATTTGGGGCCTGGACGTTCTGACAATAACAATGAATTTAACGAAGCAAACATGAAACTCGCATTTAGTTTGGAATACCGCTACAACTTATTTGGGAATTTGAATGGTGCTTTTTTTATGGATGCTGGAAACATTTGGAATGTTTTAGATGATGTGACAGATCCTAAGGCTACTTTTGACACCATTAAATCTTTGGAAGATATTGCTGTTGGTGCAGGAATAGGATTGCGTTATGATTTTAGTTTTTTCATCCTAAGATTAGACACGGGTTTTAAAACTTATGAACCTACTTTTGGAGATCAAAATCGATGGTTTAATAACTTCAACTTTAGCAATGCTGTATATAATATAGGAATTAATTATCCCTTTTAGAAGCCCTATACTAGCTATATCGTTTTCGTATAAAAAACCACTAATCACTCCCCAATAATTTGTTCCAAACTACTAAAAATTATTACTTTTACAAATACAATAAAAACAAACAACAATGAGTCATAACATCAAACCAGGCGTTGCTACAGGACGCGAAGTTCAAGAGATTTTTAAACTTGCTAAAGAAAAAGGATTCGCCCTCCCAGCGGTGAATGTTATTGGCTCTAACACAATTAATGGTGTTCTTGAAACAGCCAAAGAATTAAATGCTCCCGTAATTATTCAGTTTTCTAACGGAGGTGGACAATTTAATGCAGGAAAAGGTCTTTCTAACGAAGGTCAAAAAGCTGCAATTGCAGGTTCAATAGCAGGTGCTAAACACATCCACGAAATGGCGCTCGCATATGGCGTTCCTGTAATTTTACACACAGATCACTGTTCTAAAAAATTATTACCATGGATTGATGGTTTATTAGAGGCGAGTGAAGTTCATTTTGCACAAACTGGAAAATCATTATACAGCTCTCACATGATTGATTTATCTGAAGAGCCTCTTGAAGAAAATATCGAAATCTGTAAAACCTATTTAGAACGCATGTCCAAAATGGGGATGACTCTAGAAATAGAATTAGGAATTACGGGCGGTGAAGAAGATGGTGTTGACAATAGCGACGTTGATGTTTCAAAATTATATACACAACCCGAAGAAGTTGCTTATGCTTATGAAGAGCTAAGTAAAGTAAGTGATCAGTTTACGATTGCTGCTGCTTTTGGAAATGTGCACGGTGTATACAAGCCCGGTAATGTGAAATTAACTCCGAAAATTCTTAAGAATTCTCAAGAATATATTACTGAAAAATATGGTGTTTCTGAAAACCATATTGACTTTGTATTTCATGGTGGATCTGGATCTACAGTAGAAGAAATTAGAGAAGGAATTTCATATGGCGTCATCAAAATGAATATTGATACAGATATGCAATATGCATTTATGACTGGTATTCGTGACGATTTCAAAGCAAATGGAGCTTATTTAGCTGCACAAATCGGAAATCCGGACGGTAGTGATGTTCCAAATAAAAAATATTACGACCCGAGACGATGGTTGCGTGAAGGTGAAAAAGCGTTCATTACTAGACTTAAAAAAGCATTCGAAGATTTAAACAATGTCGATACATTATAAAATTTGTGTAGTTTTGTACTTTAATTTTACCATTTAGACACTAACATATGGCTTGGTTCAAAAGAAAAGACAAAGGAATTCAAACTCCTACTGAAGCAAAACGTGACACACCAAAAGGGCTTTGGTACAAATCACCTACGGGAAAAGTTATTGAAACAGATGAGTTAGAAAGAAACTTCTATGTCAGTCCCGAAGACGGTTATCACGTACGTATTGGAAGTAATGAATACTTTGAAATGCTATTTGATGATAATAAATTTAAAGAGTTAAACCCAAATATCACCTCCAAAGACCCTTTAAAATTTGTTGATAAAAAAGCATACACTGACCGTTTAAAAGCTGCAAAATCCAAAACAAATCTCAATGATGCTGTACGAACTGCTGTAGGAAAATCTAAAGGAAAAGAGCTTGTCATTGCTTGTATGGACTTTAGTTTTATTGGAGGTTCGATGGGTTCTGTAGTTGGAGAAAAAATTGCCAGAGCTGCTGACCATGCACTACATAATAATTTGCCTTTTATGATTATTTCAAAATCTGGAGGAGCTCGTATGATGGAAGCGGCTTTATCACTCATGCAACTCGCAAAAACTTCTGCAAAACTCGCACAAATCGCCGAAGCAAAAATTCCTTATATTTCACTTTGTACTGATCCTACAACAGGCGGAACAACAGCCTCATTTGCAATGTTAGGAGATATAAATATTAGTGAACCTGGAGCACTCATTGGGTTTGCTGGTCCTCGAGTAGTAAGAGATACCACTGGAAAAGAATTACCTGATGGTTTTCAAACTGCCGAATTTGTAAAAGAACACGGCTTTTTAGATTTTATCACCCCGAGAAGTGAACTAAAAAACAAAGTAAATCAATATATCGATTTAATATCAAACCAGCCTCTCAGAGCCTAGTTAACAATAAGGCTGTCACCTAAATTATTGGAAACAATCAATACACTGAAAAGGTCTGCAATGAGCACGATCTTCTCTAATAACAAATTAGGCGATTTATTAAAACAAGCCTAAGGTTCGTTTTTTTCCATAAATAAAAATAGAAGCTAAAGGTATAATCAACAGAAAATCACTATATTCGCCAACTAATTACGATAGACGTAGTTAACAGCATAAAAATTATTTAAATAATATTGGAATGTATTTAACAAAAGAAGCTAAAGAGAAAATCTTTAAAAAACACGGAAAAGATGCCAAAGATACGGGATCTTCAGAAGGACAAATTGCATTATTCACAGAAAGAATCAATCACTTAACTGAGCATTTAAAACAAAATCGTAAAGATTACAACACAGAACGCTCCCTAGTTAAATTAGTTGGAAAACGTCGCTCATTATTAGACTATTTAATCAAGACTGATATTTTAAGATATCGTGCGATTGTAAAAGAATTAGGATTAAGAAAATAATATTACAAACCACGCCGTAAGCGTGGTTTTTTTAAGTTTTAAAACTTTTAAAGTTCATAAATAATAGAAGAAGCTAATTAGAGTTTTTCATTGGTCACACCACACAACGACAACAACACAACACCAATGTTTAATTAGAACAAAAAATTATGATACCAAAAGTATTTAAAGAGGTCATTGATCTCGGCGATGGAAGAGAAATCTCTATCGAAACAGGAAAGCTCGCAAAGCAAGCCCATGGATCCGTAGTTGTACAAATGGGGAAAGCCATGTTATTATGTACGGTAGTTTCAAACTACAAACAATCGGATGTAGATTTTCTGCCTCTAACCGTAGATTATCGTGAAAAATTTGCTGCAGCAGGTCGTTATCCAGGTGGATTCTTCAAAAGAGAAGCACGTCCTAGCGATGGTGAAGTTTTAACGATGCGTTTAGTGGATCGTGTATTGCGACCATTATTCCCAAAAGATTATCACGCAGAAACCCAAGTAATGATTCAACTGATGTCTCATGACGAAGAGGTGATGCCTGATGCACTCGCAGGTTTAGCCGCATCTACAGCTATCCAATTAAGTGATTTTCCATTTGAATGCCCAATTTCCGAAGTACGTGTTGCGCGTGTAAATGGTGAATTCGTCATTAATCCTAGCCGTGCACAACTGGTAGATTCTGATCTCGAAATGATGATTGGAGCTTCTGCAGACTCTGTAATGATGGTAGAAGGTGAAATGGATGAAGTTTCTGAAGAAGAAATGGCAGACGCTATCAAATTTGCACATGAAGCTATTAAAATTCAAATTGAGGCACAAGTACGTCTTGCAGAAGCATTTGGAAAAAAAGAAGTGCGTGAATATAAAACAGCTGAAGTTAACGAAGAATTAGAAAAGCGTATTCATGACATGGCTTATGACAAATGTTATGCGATTGCAAAAAAAGGAACTTCCAAAACAGAACGAGGCGCAGCATTTACTGAGGTAAAAGAAGAAGTGATAGCTTCATTTACTGATGAAGAAAATGAAGAATTTGGTCACTTGATTAGTGGATACTACAGTAAAGCTGAAAAAGAAGCTGTACGTGAATTAACACTAAGCGAAGGCATCCGTTTGGATGGACGTAAGACAGACGAAATTAGACCAATTTGGTGTGAAGTTGACTACTTACCTTCTACCCATGGATCTTCAATTTTTACTCGTGGAGAAACGCAAGCATTAGCAACTGTAACACTTGGTACTTCAAGAGATTCAAATAAAATAGATATGCCGTCTTATGAAGGTGAAGAGAATTTTTATTTACACTACAACTTCCCTCCTTTCTGTACGGGTGAAGCAAGACCTTTAAGAGGAACTTCGCGTCGTGAAGTAGGACATGGAAATCTTGCACAAAGAGGATTAAAAGGAATGATTCCTTCGGATTGTCCTTATACAGTGCGTGTTGTTTCTGAAGTTTTAGAATCCAACGGATCATCTTCAATGGCAACTGTTTGTGCCGGCACAATGGCATTGATGGATGCAGGGGTTCAAATTGAAAGACCTGTTTCTGGTATTGCAATGGGATTAATTTCTGATGGAGACCGTTACGCTGTATTATCTGATATTTTAGGAGATGAAGATCACTTAGGAGATATGGATTTTAAAGTAACGGGAACTTCCGAAGGAATTACGGCCTGTCAAATGGATATTAAAATTAAAGGATTGTCTTATGAGATTCTTGTTAATGCTTTGAAACAAGCACGTGCAGGAAGATTGCATATTCTTGACAAAATAACAGAAACAATTGAAGCACCTGCTGTGGATGTGAAGCCACACGCTCCAAAAATGGTCACTCGAGTGATTCCAAATGAATTTATTGGTGCCCTTATTGGACCTGGTGGAAAAGTAATTCAAGAACTTCAAAAAACAACAGGAACTACAATTGTAATCAATGAAGACCCTGTCACAGAAGAAGGAATTGTTGAAATTCTTGGAACAGATCAAAATGGTATTGATGCTGTTTTATCTAAAATTGATGCCTTAATGTTTAAGCCAACTTTAGGAAATACTTACAAAGTTAAAGTGATTAAAATGCTTGACTTTGGAGCAGTTGTTGAATATATGGATGCCCCTGGAAATGAAGTGTTACTTCACGTAAGTGAACTAGCATGGGAACGTACAGAAAATGTATCTGATGTTGTGAATATGGGAGATATTTTTGACGTGAAATATTTTGGTCTAGATCCAAGAACACGAAAAGAAAAAGTATCGCGTAAAGCACTGTTAGAAAAACCTGAAGGGTACGTTGCAAGACCTCCAAGAGATGACAAACGTTCTGGTGGGCGTGACAATCGCAAACGTGACAACAAACGCTAAAACCCATTAAGTCTTAGCTTAATAAACTAAAAAAACCGTTTTTTAAATAAAAAACGGTTTTTTTGTAACATTAAGTGTCATATGCACGTATAACCTAATAAGATTACCAAAAAACCAATTTAAAACTACTTTTTAATGAGACAGCTAAAAATTACCAAGCAGGTTACCAATAGAGAAACTGCATCCTTAGATAAATACCTTCAGGAAATAGGAAAAGTTGATTTAATTACAGCCGACGAAGAAGTAGAATTGGCACAACGTATCAAAGCTGGAGATCAAATTGCTTTAGAGAAATTAACCAAAGCCAACTTGCGTTTTGTAGTTTCTGTTGCTAAGCAATATCAAAACCAAGGGTTGACGCTTCCCGATTTAATTAATGAAGGAAATTTAGGTCTAATTAAAGCTGCTCAACGTTTTGATGAAACTAGAGGGTTTAAATTTATATCTTATGCGGTTTGGTGGATTCGTCAATCTATACTTCAAGCTTTGGCAGAACAATCCCGTATTGTTCGTTTACCTTTAAATAAAATCGGTTCTATTAATAAAATAAACAAAACCTATGCGTTTCTTGAGCAGTCACATGAACGTCCTCCAAGTGCCGAAGAAATTGCAAAGGAATTAGATATGACGATTAACGATGTTAAAGAGTCCATGAAAAATTCTGGACGTCATGTATCTATGGATGCCCCTCTAGTTGAAGGAGAAGATTCTAACTTGTATGATGTATTACGAAGTGGGGAGTCTCCAAATCCAGATAAAGATTTATTACATGAATCTTTACGAACAGAAATTGAACGTGCCTTAGAAACACTCACACCCAGAGAAGCAGATGTGATTCGATTGTATTTTGGGCTCGGGAATCAACATCCGATGACTTTAGAAGAAATAGGCGAAACATTTGACCTGACTCGTGAAAGAGTACGCCAAATAAAAGAAAAAGCCATTCGTCGCCTAAAGCACACCTCGAGAAGTAAAATTTTAAAAACCTATTTAGGTTAACAACAAAACCCCTGCCAATTGGTAGGGGTTTATTTTTTATATTATTTTTGTCATCATAAAACTAAACACATGAGCACAACCAAAATTGCACCCTCTATCTTAGCAGCCGATTTCGCCAACCTTCAAAGAGATATTGAAATGGTTAACTCTAGTGAAGCCGACTGGTTTCATATTGATATTATGGATGGTGTATTTGTTCCTAACATTTCGTTTGGAATGCCTGTTTTAAAGGCAATTACACAATATGCTAAAAAAACTATTGATGTGCATTTGATGATTGTAGAGCCCGATCGGTATATCAAAACCTTTGCGGACTTAGGAAGTGATATCCTCACGGTGCATTACGAAGCATGTACACATCTTCACAGAACCCTTCAGGCAATTAAAACAGAAGGAATGAAAGCCGGAGTTGCCTTAAATCCACACACGAATGTTAATGTTTTAGCGGATACGATTAATGACATTGATTTGGTATGTATTATGAGTGTTAACCCAGGTTTTGGAGGTCAAAGTTTTATCGAAAATACCTACGAAAAAGTAAAACAACTAAAAGAACTTATCACAGCTAAAGGAGCCTCTACCCTCATAGAAATTGACGGCGGTGTTACCTCAGCCAATGCCAAAGCACTAAAAGACGCTGGTGCGGATGTGTTAGTTGCTGGAAGTTTTGTGTTTAAAAGCTCCAAGCCTCTCAATACTGTTAGCGAATTAAAAACATTGACCGCAAATTAGTTTTTAGGCGAACTATCTTCATCCCCATATCCATATTTGTACCCATAGTTATAACTGTACCCGTACGATCTGTTTTCTTTCACACCATTAATGACATAGACCATATTTTTAAGACGGTTGGTTTTACTTAAATTTACAGAAAAAGGAATTAACTTTTTATCGGTATGGTTGGCACGAACAGCACATATAGTTGCATCGGCAAGGTGAGATATGAGCAGGGTGTCTGTTACTAAAATGGTAGGTGCTAAATCAACCACAATATAATCATAAAGCGATTTGGCCTCTTCAATAAGAGTTTCAAAATTTCCATTCGCTAATAAATGGGCAGGATTTGGCGGAATTGTTCCAGATAATAAGATGTCATGATTCGATTGATTTTCAAACACATTCATAGTCAATGAGGATAAGCCGATTGATGGATCTATTAAAAAATTGGATAACCCTGGTCTATTTTTATTGATTTTAGCATACGTATGAAGTTGGGGATTTCTTAAATCTGCTCCAATTAATAACACCTTATTATTTAAACTTGCCAATGCTAAAGAAAAGTTTAAACTAATAAATGTTTTACCTTCTCCTTTAATTGTAGAGGTACAAAAAATCACTTTACCGCCTTTCTTAGAGGGTACTATAAAATCAATATTGGTGGTCAAAATTCGAAAAGACTCTGCTAAAGTCAAGCGGTCATTTGGGTTCGAAAATACGGTATTCATTCCTTCATTAATCATTGGGATTTCGGCAATTACAGGTGTTTCGTTAGCATAGAGATCCATATCAAGCCATAAATTGAATCAATTTATAAGCACACTTTCCTTTGGAAAAATCATCTTCATCTAAAGGCATTATTCCTATATCTATTTCATTTAAGTCATGAGCTTCAGACTGTTCTTGCCATTTCACATATTTAAAATTATATTTTTTATTAAAAAAATTTGTACTTAAACCAATAAATCTAAACTCTACATTTCTATTCTTCTGCAACTCATTAAATAAACCTAAATAAGGAATCAAAAATTTGGACGTTTTTGGAGTTCCTATCCAGCCAATGATTATTTTTTGGTTAGAGGATTGAGGTACCACATTTTGGTATTTCTCTAATGACACCGTAGATGGAATAAATTCTATGTGTTTTGAGAAATTAGTTGCATAATTATAAAGATACTTACTACCCGTTACTGTTTTGTAGGAGTTTTTTATTATTCTACTAACTTTTGAACTAAAAAGAAATCTAATTATCCATAATTGATGTTTATCATAATTATGAAATACCGCATCATCATAATCAACAATATACTTGAAGCCTCTTTTTTTTAAAATAATTTCAAAAAAACTTGAAAGAAAAGGAAAAACTTCTTTTTCAATATAAATAAAATCATATTTTTTTGAGATAAAGATGAATATCAATAACCTTCTTAAAAATGATTTTAATATTTCCGTAAAGTTATTTTTTCTACTGTATAAATTTTTAACATAAGTGTTTGAAAAAAGAGGAGAAACTTTAAATTTTAAATTAGTATTATGTGTTTGTAGCTCATCAATATATTGATACGTCCTTACTCTAGAGCTTGCCCCATTTCTTTCATATTTACTAAGAATTAAAATATTCATACTTAAACTATTATTAAACTCTAGAATAGATTTCTGAGTATGATTTGACTCCTTTTTCTAAAGAAAA